>ERZ777305.796-NODE-796-length-46966-cov-7.675300_pt1 | contig 46966 bp, 36 predicted proteins | sample MGYA00374965_ERZ777305 | MGnify/ENA primary metagenome ERZ777305 (study PRJEB29328, sample SAMD00013331) | mouse gut metagenome | study: EMG produced TPA metagenomics assembly of the Metagenome analysis of fecal microbiota from mouse which was promoted...
GGGTACTCCTCCCCAAAACAGCGATGAAATTGCAGTGACAACCCTTTTGGCAAAACAGCTTAAGGCGGAGATAGGCGATACCGTTACTGTGTCCTACCCGACGGGCGAAACAGCGGAGTTCATTATAACCGCGCTGTATCAGGCAATGGTCAATCAGGGCATATCCGCAAGGGTTCATACCGACTGCGATATCAACTATCTCGCAGCAAGCGGCTCCCCCAGTACACAGATAAAATTTACCGACGACCCCGACGATGAGGAAGTATTACGCAGAATTGAAAAGATCAAGGAGCTTTACCCTAAGTTTTCAAGCGTTAAAACAGCGGGCGAAGACGTAAAGGACACCACCGGAGTCGGCGACGCCATAGACGCGGTGAAAAAAATGTCCGTCGTCCTTACGGTAATTTTAGCCGCGCTTATAACCGTGCTTGTGGAGCGTTCCTTTATCGCAAAGGAGCAGGCGGAAATCGCCCTTATGAAAGCCATAGGCATGAGGAACGCCAAAATATACGGACAGCACACGTTAAGATGTTTCATTTCGACAGCGGCGGCTGTACTTCTTGCGGAGCTTTTGGGTATGCCCATTACAAAGCTTTGCTTCGACCCTATTTTCAGGACGATGGGGCTTGAAATGGGCGTAGAATATATGCAAAACCCTGTGGAGATATACGCAGTATTCCCCGTTATCGTCCTTACCGCCACAGCCGTAAGCGCGTTTTTGACCTCTCTGTACACAAGAAAAATCAAATCCTCCGATACGGCAAGTATTGAATAATGAAAGGAAAAAGCAATTATGAATATTCTCGAAGTAAAAGACCTCTGCAAAACGTATATTGTAAACAAGCGGCAGAACAACGTACTGAAAAACATAAATTTTGCGATTGGCGAAGGAGAAATGGTCGCTGTTATGGGACCGTCTGGCTCTGGAAAATCCACGTTGCTGTACGCAGTTTCAGGCATGGATGATGTTACCGCAGGAGATGTGAATTTCTGTGGAAAAAATATTGCAGGGATGGGCGAAAGAGAACTTGCAGACCTGCGCCTTGACGAAATGGGTTTTATCTTTCAGCAAATGTATATGCTGAAAAACCTCACCATATTGGATAATATCATACTTCCCGCAGCGCAATCCAAAAAGCTCCATGAACCACGCAGGGAAACGGCGCGGCGCGGTCAGGATTTAATGCGCAGGCTCGGCATTATCGACATTGCCGACAACGACATCAACGAGGTTTCGGGCGGCCAGCTTCAACGGGCGTGTATCTGCCGCAGTATGATAAACAATCCGAAAATGATTTTTGCCGACGAGCCGACAGGGGCTTTGAACCGCACTTCCTCCGACGAGGTAATGGAAGAGCTTGTAAAATTAAATTCTGAGGGAACAACAATCATGCTCGTTACTCACGATGTTAAGGTCGCGGCAAAATGTACAAGGGTCATGTACATTGTTGACGGGAACATAAAGGGAGAGTACGATTTAAGCGACTGTTCTACGCAGATGAGAGAACGGGAGCGTGCATTGAATAACTGGCTTCTGGAATTAGGGTGGTAGTGTGAAAAATAAATTTTTCACACGCGAATTTGTGCCTGCGGCGCAAATATCGCAGGTTGAGAGAATGGCATGGTTATTAGTATGGATATTCTTATCGTTGAGGAATGAAACAGGAATATATGCAGCGCACTACTATCTGGTTTAGACCTTTTCACATTGCATTAAAAAAGACAGAACCGCAAACCCGGTTCTGTCTCTTCATAACGCTTTAAATGTTTCGAGGTATATGTATTTTTGTAATATTACATAGCCGCTTTGACGCTATTTCAGTCCCCTTCCATAAAAGAACCCTCCTTTTCATCCTTAAAACCAGTATGCTTCGGATTTAAGGCGTTGCTGAATAATGTCATTCAGACAAATATAGCTATAAATTGTCAAAATCTCATTTGTTTCTTTTCTTTATAGTCTATCATATAAATAATTATATTCAAGTCTTGACATTTGAAATTTTTTCTAAATGATTAAAAAGTCCATTCGATAGAATAAGTATAATTCACATTGGCGTCATTGATTTGATATTCATATACGCATCTTTCGCCACAGTCCGGAAGTTCTTTTAGCTTTTCTTCCCTGATAAGCGTTTCCATTTTTAAATCTGCATAGATAACTGCTCTGACATCGTGAAAAACATGGTCTTCCTTATTACAGGATATTCTTAGAATAAGTTTGTCGGTCTGGTTTTTCACCATATGTGCCAGATAAGGTTCCATGACATTTTTTTCGTCTTTGGCTTTGGTCAGTATTGCATAATTAAGAGTCTCCCCTTTTTGACGTTTGGCAATGATTTTATGGTTATAGGGCATTGAGTCTTTTGATTCTATGAGTTTAATATCGTCATCGCTTTTCTCTGTTACTAAACTTGTTCCATCATAAGAGCTGCCCGTCCAGATGATTTTTCTTGTAAACTCATTCAGTTCATCTTTTTGTACGACTGCATTTATCGTCCGGAGGCATTCGATTTTATTTCTTTTTTGTAAAAAGTTAAAATCTATCTCCATATTCGTATATTTGATGTCAGCATATTTTAATTCGGAAATATCCGTTTTATTGGATATTAATTTTTTGATATTGACATCGGTTAATAATTCGATTTCATCTTTTGTTGCAATCCGCGGTTCATAAAAATCCAAATAAGTCTGGCCGATTGCTCCATAAAAGAGTTTCATTTCCGGATTGTCGTTTTCTCCAAAAGATAAAATATGTTTTTGGGAAATACCAGGATAAGGATTGATGTAATAAATTTTTCTGATTCCGAGCTGATATGCCTTTTTGGCACATAATTCACAAGGACTCGCCGTAGTAAACAAATTACCATTTTTAATTTGCGTTCCTCCATATTTCGAAATCTGTAAAAAAGCATTTTCCTCTGCATGAAGAGAGCGTGTATAGACCTGATTCCTTTCACCGGTAATGCTGTTGTATACATCTTTAAAGCAATATGGCATACAGCGTCCATACAATTTATCTTTTGTATGAACATTAATCTTCTTTATTGCATTAGAAAATTCTTTATTTTCAATTTCAAAGTCGCTATAATTTTCGTGGTCTTTGTTCTGGCAATAGGATGCAGAGTCTCTCAACAGGCAGGGAATTTGTCCTTTGGGGACATCATTCCAACCGACAGACTGAATAGAGTAATCTCCACGGGTTACGACTGCTCCTACCTGTCGTGACAAGCATCCCGAATTAAATTTTGTATTGTATGCCAGCTGCATGCAGCGTTCAATATGGGATGGCGTAACTAATCCTGGATGAATAATTAAGGAAATATATTTTATTAACTGTCTTGTCAGGTCATAATATTTATCATTCTTGATATCCGGATTATAAATATGGATGCCGGCGTATTCAATGCAGCTTTCTATACTCTGATGGTAGAATACTTCCTGAGGGTATTTCATTTTTTGTGCATATTCGATGGAGTCCAGATTGGCCAGTTCTTCCGAAGTTAAATTGCGCAGACGGCCGCATCGGTCGCTGTCATTTGTGCTGACTGCCATCAGATAAAAGGCTCTGTATTTATCTTTTAGGAACATGGCTTCATATGGATTTCGAATAGCATCTATACATATTCGCGTAGACTGTATATTATTGTTTTTATTATAGGAATTAATAATTTCAATTAAAATTGCAATCCGTTTTGCAAAAAGTCGATATTTCTTTTCATTAAACTGGTCCTTAAATGGATTCCCGGAACAACGAATATTGTTTCCGAATTGCTGCATGATATAGGTATAAAGGTGAAATTTTGATTGCTGTTTTCCTTTGAGCTTATCTGTATAGGTTTCGTAACAGGAATAGGAATCCATTACGCTGCGGAAACGCTTTTTATATCCTTTCAGTGTTTCCATATAAAATTTATAATAATCGGATATACTCTCAGCACTTAACGATGATACTTCAATTTGTTCAGGATTCAGAGGATATTTTTTGCATTCATCAAACATGTACTGCATTTGCTTTATTCCTTCAAGAACCTTGTGCTTTTCGCCTATATTAATTGTTTCTTTTCTGGTCTCATCCGTAATATTTTTTATGTAGTCACAAAAGGAATCAATTCCGGATTCAAGTACGCTTGCAAAGATTAATCCGCTGACTTCTATTACGGAAAAAGCCTGCCATCGTCCGGGTTCTTTCATATATTCATCGATGATGCGTTCTTTTCGCTCTTCGCTGTTTTTAAAATCATAATGTTTGGCATTGCGCAAATCCAAATCTTGAAAATGTTTCTTTTCCAGTATTTTGGCAACAGTACTGCAGCCGGCGCCGGTTCGCCCTGTTAAACCGATAATAATTAAACATTCTTTTCCTTCGTAGACTTGTGAGATTGCATCTTTCATCTTTATCCTCCTGTATTCAAAATTTTTTCAGACATCGTATGCCTGCCTGACGGTTCCAGGTAATCTGTAAAAATATCGTTCTCTGTTTTTAATCATTTTATCAAATTTCTTTTATTCTATATTGACTGTTTTTGCCTGATTTTTGCCTTTTTTTGCCGGCTGATAGTTCTGTGAAGCCGTCAGGGAAATTTCATTGACACAAATAATTTAAGCATTGCCATATACTGCAAAAAACAGAATCATAAGAATATCGGACGAAGGCGGTAAACTATGAACAAAGAATGGTCTGGGTTTCATAAAACAAAGCGGACATGGATTAGGAAAAAAATAAAAGAACTTAACAGACAAAAGATTGCAGAATTTTCAGAGAGACTGCATTTGCAGGAACGATATACAGATATCTTTGAAGTGAAGGAAATGCAGAAAAAGATTCTTTGCGGCTTATCCTGTACCGATTGAAAAAAGATTATACCGAAAGCACGCAAAGAATATTTAAAATCGCTGCATGTGGTCAGCAGACGGGTCCTGCTCATGAAAAACAATAACGGCTTCGCGAAGTTCAAAAGGCCCCATTTCATAAAAACCTTTTCCGGTACGATTCAGGCGTTCTATGGAAACAAGGCGGTTGGCCCGTTTGGGCTGGCCGTTTAAGAACGCAATGCCGGGTTCTCCATATTCCTCACTCAGTTCCGGGTCATCTTCTTCCTCATAATAAGGGTCGAACAGATACAGTTTGTCGCTTTCGATGCCGGTCAGCAGCACATAATGGGACACTTCCAAAAAAAGGCGCAGAACAACAACGCCGCCCTGCCGGAGCGCGCAGCCGATTCTGCCCGTTTGATTGATATGTACTTCTTCTCCCGACAGGAACTCACAGGAAATCGGGAAGCGCTTCGCCTGGCCGAACTGATTAAGCCAGTCGGCAAGAAATCTCATAGCGGACGAGGAAGTGCCGCGTTTGCAGATTTCGCCTTTGTCATTATAAGAATCCATACAATAGAGCATAATATATTTAATGATTTCGGGAGGCACTTCTTCCCGCTCAAAAAGGAACCGAATTGCGTTGGTAAGTGAGACCGGACCGCAGTCGTATTCGCTGGACTGATAATTAAGCAGATTTTTCATAGTTCGGAATACCTTTCACAATCATTGTCAGCATATCTTGACGTTCTTTCGTACTATAAAAGTGATTGTAATATACAACGGATATGGCATAATGTCAAGAAGTCGTTTGTTTGTTTTGAAGCGGACGCGCGAGGTGTGACGGAGGTGCGCCGAATCTGCCTCAATTTACAAAAAAATATTGACATTGTTAATATATGGAAATATAATAAACAAAATTCCTAGTTAAACGGTAGGAAGTGAACCGGAAACGGTTTAAGGGAGATTGAAGGAGGAACATAATGAAAAAATTTTTCGGTAAGATAGTCAGTCTGACGCTTGCGGCGGTAATGATGTTTATGATGGCCGGCTGCGGCGCATCGGACGGCGGCGCAGCGGGTGACGGCGCGTCTGTGGGAGACAGCGCACAGGGAAACACGGCGGCAGAAGGCGCAGCGTCAGGAGAGAAAATTGTTAATATCGGCATTACGGATTCTCTGGGAGGAATGAACCCGCTTACGAATGACCAGACATGGGTCAATAAATATGCGGTAGGATTACAGTTTCTTCCGCTTGTGGAGCTGGATGAAGAGCTGAACTTTCAGCCGATGCTGGCGGATTCGGTAACGACGGAAGATAATCGGAATTTTATCGTTCATATCGATGAAAACGCGACGTGGTCAGACGGAACACCGGTTACGGCGGAAGATGTAGAGTTTACCTTTTTGAAGCTGGCGAGTCCGGTTATTGCCAATCCTACGTTAATGCTTTATGCGTTCGAAGGGGTAAACGATGACGGGTTCGTGGAAGAAGGCGCGGAAAGCGTGGAAGGCGTTAAGGTTTTGGATGAAAAGACGGTGCAGTTTACGACGAAGTATCCGATTGCACTGACGACATTCGAGAACACCTATGCCTTTTACATTCATACGCTTCCAAAGCATATATTAAGTCAGTACAGCGAGGCGGAACTTTCCACATTGGACTGGTTTAATCATCCGGATGTTGTCAGCGGACCGTATCGGGTAACGGCTTATGATGTGGACCATTATATTTCCTATACGTCTAATGAGCAGTATTGGAAGGGCGCTCCTAAAATAGGAAAGTTGAATTTTAATATTCTGGATTCCAGTCAGATATATGCGGGGCTCCAGTCCGGGGAAATCGACGTGACACATCATACGATGACGGCGATTCCGCAGGAGGATTATGAAAACATCGAGGCACTGGAAAATGTTGACGTTGTATATGGTTCTCCGGTAACAAATCAGTCTGTTTTTATTCAGACCGCAAATATTACGGATGAAAGGGTTCGTCAGGCGCTTGTATATGCAATTGACAGAAATCAGATATTAGAACAGCTCATGAAAGGGCATGGTGAAATTGTGGATGGTTTTCTTTCTTCTGCGAGTCCTTTCTATGACGCGGATATCGAACCGATGTCCTATGACCCTGAAAAGGCTAAAGCGTTGTTGGCGGAAGCGGGATGGGACGGCTCCAGAACGCTGCGTTTCTATGTGAATTCCGGCGACGGCACGTTTGTCAATGCGGCGCAGGCAATGGCGGCACAGTGGGCGGCAGTCGGTATCAAAACAGAAATACAGACCGTTGATTTGGCAACGCTGATGACGGTTGCGGGCACGACGGATTATGACCTTTTTGCGGTACAGTACACTTATGCGCCGGTTGACCCTTATCCCGATATTGCGTGGCTGCTCGGCGGCGAAGGCAGCTGGACCGGTTATGGCAATGATGAAATCAACGAGGCGCTTGCGGCGACACAGACAGCCGAAAGCATTGATGAAATGAAAGGTTTTTATTCCATTGTGGATAAAAAAGTACAGGAAGAGGTTCCCATGTTCTCGGCTTATATTATCAGCGGACAGGGAGCGGTCAGTAAGCGGCTGACAGGCGTTCATGCGAATGTGTACGGATTCTTTATTAACGTACACGAATGGGATATTACCGGGTAAAGATTGAATATTGCGGTAAGGAATATGATTATAAGAAACTGATGCTGTATGGCAATCAGGACTTGCAGTTATAAAAGGCAAATGTTACTATAAATGTTAAGTTGCAATACCACAGATGGCAGCAGCCCGTCTGTGGTATTTGTCGCACTGATTAATTTATTGCTGTGAAAGAGCTTTCAACGCTGCCCGCTTTATGGCATGAGCAGGAATGGGGGATTTCAATGTCACATTTATTGGAAGTGAAAGGACTGACGACGACCTTTCAGGGAGATTTCGGAACGAATACAAGCGTAGACCATGTTTCTTTTTATGTGGATGAAGGAGAAACGGTCTGTATCGTTGGAGAATCCGGCTGTGGGAAGAGCGTCACCTCTCTTTCGCTTATGAGACTGCTTTCCAGAAGCGGAGAAGTAACGGAAGGTACGGTTTTTTTTGACGGGCAGGATTTGTTTGCGATGACGGAAAAAGAGCTGGATAAGGTTCGGGGCAACCGGATTACGATGATTTTTCAGGACCCGCTGACGTCACTGAATCCGGTTTTTACGGTGGGGAGCCAGATTGCGGAAAGCATACGGGTTCATATGAACCTGAGCAAGGAAGAGGCAAAGGCGAGGGCGGAAATGCTGCTTGAGAGAGTCGGTATGCCGGATGCGGCGGGAACGATGAAAAAATTTCCGCATACGCTCTCAGGAGGTATGCGGCAGAGAGCGATGATTGCGATGGCGTTATCCTGTAATCCGAAGCTTTTGATTGCGGACGAACCGACAACGGCGCTGGATGTGACGATACAGGCGCAGATTATGAATTTGTTAAAAGATTTGCAGAAAGAAAACGGGATGTCCATTATCCTGATTACCCACGATATGGGACTGGTAGCCCGGATGGCGGACAGAGTTCTGGTCATGTATGCGGGACAGTTTATCGAAGAAGCCCCCGTAAAAGAACTGTTCAAAAGCCCGCAACATCCTTATACAGAGGCGTTGCTTGGCTCCGTTCCGACGATTCATGACGCCGCGGACAGGCAGCTTTTTTCCATACCGGGTATCGTGCCGGAAGTTTATGATGAGATTACCGGATGCCGTTTCGCGGGCCGGTGTCCGCATTATGCGGCGGAATGTGACAGACGGCAGGAAGATTATGTATTCGGGCCGGGACATACGGCGAAGTGCATAAGGCGGAAAGAACTTCTAAGTCCGCGGAAGGACGCGAACTAAGAAGCTCTGCGGATTTGAGGGGGCTCAGAGGCTTATGAAAGGGAATAGGAACAGGCGGTTTTTTTTCATGCTGCTGCTCAGTCTTTGCATAACGGCATGTGGAGAGCAGACAGGTGCGGATAGTAAGACGGAAGAAGCGATTGCGGAAGACGGGGTGTCTGCGGGAAATACGGCAGAGCTTGAAAAGGCGTTTGAGGGGAATGCAACAGAGCTTGAAAAGGCGTTCGAGGGAAATGCGGCAGAGTTTGAAAATCCGCTCGCGGCAGAAGACGAAGCGTTGACAGAAAAGGCAGCGGAACCGGCAGAAGAAAACGCAGGCGGCGGCCGGTCGGAGCAGGATGATGCCATTACGCTGTACCTGTCGGAGGAGATAACATATAGCGATGAAATCATACCGGTACAATATGTGGATGATTTATCATTGCTTGAAGAGATGAAATATACGGACAGCACCTATGCCTGCAGGGACGGCAAGCTATATTATCGCAGATATCATGAAAATTCTTTTGAGGAAGCGGCAATGTGGGGAAATTATGACTCGGTTTCCGGAAAAGAAAAGGAAATTGTCCGCATCGATGAAGACGGAGCGGAAACCGTTCTGTTCATTGACAAAGGCTATGGCGATATGTATTTGCTGAACGACAGGTTCTATATGACGGAAATGGCAACAAGGAACGAGGATGGGGCAGTTTATCACCAAAAGAGGCTATATTCCGTGGATATGCAGGGAGAAGACCGAATTGATTATGGATATGGCGGTATTTTTGCAATTGATGAGACGAGAAATATCATCGTCATGGAAATTATAGAAGAGGAAGGATTCTGCTATTATGCGTTGAATTATAAAACCGGGGAAAAGAAACGGATGCTCCCATCTGAGGATGATTATTCTCATTATATCGGAGCCTATCGGGACGGATGGCTTTATTATGAAAGAATAAACTGGTCTGATGCGGGTGTATTTGAGTTGTGGGCGGTGTCTGTGGAAGGGGAACGGAGAAAAATTATTGCGATTGCATCGGAGCTCAATCAGCGGTCCGTTGGTTTTAAGGAACATATACAGAATATCAAAGCAGACGGAGAACGGATTTATTTCATCGTTGGCGGTTATGACGGAAGCACCGGTGAATTTCAGGGAGGAAAACTTATCAGTATCAAACCTGACGGTACGGATTATAAGGCGGTAGAAACTCCGGGAGATACTTATTATGTCAGTCATGATAATGGAAAGACGTTCCTGTATTTTCCGCGTTTCTTTATGCCGGTAGCAGACGACGTACAGGAATGTGATACGATGGTATGGGATATGGAGGAGGATATCTGTTATCTTTCCGATTTCCCGCAAACGTTTATACAATCATACGACTGGTATGCGGAGCGGATTTGTAAGTATGATTCCGACAATGCAGGTGTTTTGTTTGAGCCGTCATTTTATTATGATGATATTTATACTTATGAAGTAAATATTTATGCGATTCCCGATGATTCGGGCCGGATTGTCAGGGTTGCCATGAATCTGGGTGCGTATATTGACAAATATGAAGACGGAGAAGTGGACCGGGCAGCATATAAGGATTTATACTATGCGGACGGCGTCTTATACTTCAGGGTAGAATACAGTGTTTATGATGAAGATACCTCTATCGGCTGGCGGGATGGCTATCGCAGACTGCGTTCGGATGTGTACCGGCTGAAAACGGGAGAGAGTGCGGCAAAGCTGCTGTATTCATATTAGAAGGGAAAGCTTGTAATGGAAAAAGGAACAGGAAGCGTGATGAAGAAAGAACCGCTGATTCGAGTGGAAAACATGAAAAAATATTATCCGGTCAAGGGCGGAATCGTTCCCCATACGACCGGATATATCAAAGCGGTGGACGGGGTCAGTTTTTCCGTGATGCAGGGGGAAACGCTTGGCCTCGTCGGGGAATCCGGCTGTGGGAAATCCACCATTGGCAGACAGCTGGTAGGTCTGGAAGCGCTGACGGAAGGCAGCATCTATTATAAAGGAATGAATCTTTCTGAAATGAAAAAGGAGGAGCGACAGAGAATCCGTACAAACCTTCAAATGGTTTTTCAGGATTCGTATTCTTCTCTGAACCCGCGGAAGCATATTTATGAAATTCTGGCACAGCCGATGTTGTATCATAAAATATCGACCAAAGAAACGATAGAAAAGGATATTGTCAGGCTTCTTGATATGGTCGGGCTGCCGGGAAGCGTGCTTGGCCGGTATCCCCATGAATTTTCGGGCGGACAGAGACAGAGAATCAGTATCGCGAAGGCGCTTTCCCTGAATCCGGAATTTATTGTCTGTGATGAGCCGGTCAGCGCGTTGGATGTTTCCATTCAGGCGCAGATATTGAATCTGTTGAAAAGTCTGCAGGAAGAATTGCATTTAACGCTTCTTTTTGTAGGCCATGGGCTCGGAGCGGTAAACTATGTCAGCGACCGGATTGCAGTCATGTATCTTGGCAAAATTGTGGAAATCGGAAGCGCGGAAGAAGTCTTCCGTTATCCGGTGCATCCTTATACGAAGGCTTTGCTGGAGGCCGTTCCTGTGCCGGACCCGGAAGCGGAGGAAAAGGAGCGGGGCATTTTGCAGGGAGAAATCGGAAGCAGCGAAGCGCCTCCGGCGGGATGCCGTTTCCATCCAAGATGCCCTTACGCCACGAAAGCGTGCGGAGAAAAAGAACCGGATATGCGGGAAGTGGCAGAGTGCGGCAGCGGAGCGATACGGCAGGCGGACAGAGGAAGCAGCGTGATGCAGGCGGCAGAACATGGAACCGAAGCATGCAGAGGACATTATGTGGCCTGCCCGCGTATCATGGAAAAATAGAAGGGCGGACGGATATGGGTAAATATATTTTGAAAAGAATTTTAATAGCGATTCCTGTTCTGATTGGCATTACGATTATCGATTACGCGATTATGTGTCTTGCCGGAAGTCCGCTCGCGATGCTGCAGGGGCCGCGGGTATCGGAGGGTGCGCTGGAGGCGAAAAGAATTGCGTTGGGGCTGGACCAGCCTTTTTACATGCAGTACTTTGTCTGGCTCGGACAGCTTTTGTGCGGTAATATGGGATATTCCGTCAAATCCTATCAGCCGGTGGCGGCCATGATTGGAAGCCATCTTGGACCGACTTTGCTTTTGATGGGGGTATCGCTGCTCATCAGTCTGCTGATTGCCGCGCCGGCGGGGATTTACAGTGCGGTTCATCAGTATTCCAAAGGCGATTATACGGTAGTGACGCTTTCTTTTCTGGGGAGCAGCGTGCCGGGGTTCTTTTTGTCCCTGTTATTGATTTATCTTTTTACGGTCAAACTGGGGCTGCTCCCGTCAAGCGGTATGATTACGCTCGGAACGGACGGCGGGTTTTTGGACGTGGCGAAACATATGGTGATGCCGGTCATTGTGCTGGCGGCTTCTATGGCAGGGAGCAATATCCGCTATATCAGGAGCGCGGTGTTGGAAATATTACAGCAGGATTATCTGCGTACCGCGCGGGCCAAAGGCATCGGCAGGTTCAGGGTAATTTATAAGCATGCCCTCAGAAACGCGCTCATACCGATTGTTACGGTTATCGGCATGCAGATTCCCATGCTGTTTGGCGGCGCAATTATTATCGAACAGGTATTTTCCTGGCCGGGTCTCGGGCTGATGACAATGAGCGCGATTAGCAACCGGGATTATCCTGTCATTATGGGCGTATGCCTTTTATCGGCGGTCGTCGTACTGCTCGGGAATCTGGTGACGGATATTTTATACGCACTTGTGGACCCGACAATTCAGCTGCAATAAATGAAAAATCAGATTCTGCGGAACAGAATTGGAAAACGTTTGAACGGAGAGGCATTCAGAATCATGATGAAAGATACCGAATACATGAAAAATCGAAAAATTGCGACGGAGAGTTACAGGCAGACCATTGTCAGGCGGTTCAGAAAACATCATCTGGCGGCGTTCAGTCTGGGTATTCTGTTGTTTGTCGGCCTGGCGGCAGTTCTTGCGCCGATAATCGCGCCCTATGACCCGGATGCGATGGTCGGGCCGTTTAGCGGTGCGCCCTGCCGGGAGTTTCTGCTCGGCACGGACCAGATAGGAAGGGATGTTTTCAGCAGGCTGTTGTATGCGACGCGGGTATCGTTGTTAGTCGGTGTTATGGCGACGCTGATTTCAACGGTTATCGGCGTGGCGCTAGGGTTGATTGCCGGATATTTTGGCGGTGTGGCGGATATGCTCATCATGCGGTTCACGGACATGGTCATGTCGTTTCCCTATATACTGCTCGTATTGGTGGCGGCTTCCATTTTTAAACCCGGCCTGTGGAATATTATTCTGATACTGGGATTTGTGGACTGGCCCGGCATTGCAAGGCTGGTGAGAGGAAATGTGCTGTCTTTGCGGGAAACGAATTTTGTGAAAGGGAATCTGGTGGCGGGTATGCCGTTCCGGCATATTTTATTTTCGGAAATTCTGCCGAATACGGTGGCGCCGATTCTTGTTTATGCAACTTCCGTGCTTGCTATTTCGATGCTGGATGAAGCGGCGCTCAGTTTTCTCGGAATGGGGGTACAGCCTCCGGCGGCAAGTCTCGGAAATATGCTGAACGGCGCGCAGTCTTTGACGATACTGACCAGTCAGCCCTGGCTGTGGATTCCGCCGGGTCTTGTGATTGTCATACTCGTTATTGCGATTAATTTCGTGGGAGATGCGCTGAGAGATGCGTTGGACCCCAACAGTGAGAAGCGGTAGTCTGTAACAGCCGGCACTAAAAATGAAATTGCAAATGGAAGGGAAGTGGATTGAAATGGGCGGGAAAGATTTGGAAAGGGAGCTGCGTGAGGCGTTTTACTGGTTCCATGAGCATCCGGAGCTGTCCTATGAAGAAGTCCGGACGACGGAGAAGATTCGGGAGATACTTTCGGCTCACGGAATTGAAATACTCCCTTACAGGCTGGAGACCGGGCTTGTTGCGGTTATCCGGGGAGAACAGGAAGGGCCGGTGCAGGCGCTGCGCTGTGATATTGACGCGCTTCCCATAGAAGAAGAAACGAAGCTGCCTTATCGGTCCAAAGAGCCGGGGAGAATGCACGCCTGCGGACACGATATGCACATAACGGCCGGAATCGGATGTGCCGTTCTTTTGCAGGAAAACAGAAGCAATCTGCGGGGCACGGTCAAGGTGATTTTTCAACCGGCGGAGGAGACTTCTCTTGGCGCTTTGAAGATACTGGAAACAGATGTTATGGAGGATGTGGAGAAAATCTGGGGATTTCATGCCGACCCGACGAATGCGGCAGGAACGATTGCCGTCCGGGAAGGATTTGTAACGGCGGCGGTGGACCGCTTCCTTATTACGATAAAAGGAATCGGATGTCACGGTGCGCACCCGGATAACGGTATCGACCCGATTCCGGCGGCTGCGGCTGTCATACAGGCATTGCAGTCGATTGTCGGCAGAAATGTCAATGCTTTTCATCCTTCGCTGCTCAGCGTGACAAGAGTCAGCGCGGGAACGACATGGAATGTGATTCCGGCGGAGGCCGTCATGGAAGGCACTGTCCGCACGATGGAGCGGGAGGACAGGGAATTGTATGAAAAGCGTCTGCGTGAAATTGCGGAGAAAACCGCACAGGCATATGGGGCGGAGGCGGAAACAGAATGGATTCCGGGGCCGCCGGCGACTTGGAATGATAAAGAAATGGCGGATTTCTGCACGAATCTGGCGTCGGAGATGGGATTTCAGACGGCGGTGGAAGAAAGTTCTCTGGGCGGAGACGATTTTGCTTTCTATGAAGAAAAGATTCCGGGCTGTTATATAAAAATTGGAACCGGCATCGGACATCCGATTCATCACCCGGCATTTGCGGTGGAGCCGGAAATGCTGCTTCCGGCATCGAGGTTTTTGGGTTCCTGTCTGATGGTTTATGCAGGTGGAGGCTTTAATCCCCTTGCGGAATCGTAACTTCCCGCACCAGATTAGTCTGAAAATAATCCCTGATTTCTTCCGGCTTTTCGGTCTGTCCGAGCACCCACATGAGTTTGGTGACGGCAGCTTCCGCGGTCATGTCATAAGCCTGAAGCACGCCGCCCCGAAGCGCAAGAAGCCCCGTTTCATAGACAGACAGATTGCTTCCTTCATATGGGCACTGGCTTCCGGCAAGGACTGTCATTCCGTCTTCGACCGCTTTCCGGACCGCCGATGCGAAGTCGTGTTTTAAAAAAGGCATTCCGCCCAGACCGAATCCCTCGATATAAACGCCCTGATACCCCTGCTTTTGCAGAAGGCCGAGGATGGACGGTTCAATGCCCGGATATAATTTCAACAGAAATACTTTATCGGAGTAATGCGGCTGCACCCGGAAAACGCCTTTCTTTTCGGGCAGAAGTTCTTTTTTGATATGGAGGCCGAGGGCGCTGATTTCCGCCACGTTCGGATAGTTGGCGCTGTCAAAGGCGTCAAAACTCATGGAGCGCACTTTGGATGTTCTGCACCCCAACATGACTTTTCGGTTAAAAGCCGCAAAGACGCCGGCACATCCGCTTGCGGCCATGTGAATTGCACAGCGGCAGTTTTCCATTGCGTCGGCAACAGGATGGGAAATGGAAAGCTGACTTCCTGTCAAAACGACGGGAAGCGGAACATTTTGCAGCATGAAAGAGAGCATGGAAGCCGTATAAGCGAGCGTATCCGTTCCGTGAATAATGACGATTCCGTCATAATTCAGATAGACCTGACCGATTTTCAGGGCGAGCGCCGCCCAGTCCTCGGGAAATATATTTGCGCTGTCAAGGGAGCAGAAGTCTTCTGTTTCCAGTTCCAGATTTTTTGATACCATATGGAGTTCTTCCAGAATCTCCCGGCTGGAAAGTCCGGGACTCAGCCCCTGTTCGCTGTTGACGGAGGAAAGCGTGCCTCCGGTGTTGATAATCAGTATTCTTTTTTTCAAAGGAATCCTCCGCATTTTAAAAATAATCCGAAAAATAAGGTTTTTCTACCGGAATCAATCGTTCCAGCCATGTCAGCATATAGTATTCCGTCTGGATTTTTTCGTGTTCATATAGATATGTCGGTCTTTTATAGCCCATCAGCATTGTCGTCAGCGTGTTGACGGAAAGCTCTACGACGTTGATGCTCTGGTTATTTTCCACCCGTTCACAGATAGTCTTTCCATCGCGCCAGGACACCATATAATCGCCTTCGTTCCAGGGAGCCATCGCATCATGAACGAGAAAATGGAGTTTTAACTCTTCGGGCTGTACCTGGTAAGGATAATCGGCAAGAAATTCCCGGACGTCCACGATACGCGCCATAATGTAAGGTGAGATTGTTTCCGTGATTTCGCTGTCATCAAATAAATAAGCCATCGTTTCGCCGGAATAATTATCGCCCTGTACCTGGGTAATCATGGAAAAATGGGCGCTGATGTAGTTCCACAGGCCGTGATTTGCCTCGATATTCAGATAAACCATTTCCTTGATATGGAAAATTTCATTGGCAATGTAATAGACCACATAACCGAGCGGTTTATGTTCTTTGCTGTAATAAACGGCCGCAATAATATCTTCGTTATCCCACCGCCAGTATTCTTCCCAGGATAAGGCGTCGCGAATCAGCGCGCCGTGCCGCTGCAGGGCAAAATAGGAATGAACGTTATGGTAGTCTTCGGAATCCAGCCCGACGCGTTCTACCATGCCGTCCACCGGAACCGCTTTGGGGAGCTGCGTGTCTTTTACGATAAAAGTGAGTTTGTCTGATACGATTTCCCAACCCATCTTGCGGTAAAAGGGAATCGAGTAGGGATATAGAAAAGAAATCGGCATTTTCTGCTGATGAATATAGTCGAGGGCATGTTTCATCAGAGAATGAATCAACCCCCGGCCCGTGTATTCTGGATAGGTAGCGACGCCGGTGATGCCGCCCATGTCCATGATTTCATCGTGGATATTGACTTTCATAGAATAGACGACAATCATGGATGCCAGTTTGTTCTGATAAAACCAGCCAAGTACATAGGCTTCTTCCAGAATCGGACGTTTGGCGTATTTGATTTCGTCCTGTTCCCATCCGGTCTGGAACAAATCATATGATGTGACCTGAAAAGCGTACTGTAACAGCGCATTGAACTGTTCCAGGTCACCTCTGTCCAGTTCCCGCATTCTAAAATTATCATTGACTTCAAGGTAAACGTGTTCTCGTGTCTCTTCCATAAATATGCCTGCGCTAAATTTTTTTTGAGTGTCCCGCCGGAACCGGCGGACTTATATACCTCTTTTATCATACTCGATGGAGAGATGTTTTTCAAGTTCCGCTTATTTTAATCTATATATCTCAAACGGCAAAGTAAATCAGGATGCATGACAGTGTCGATAACAGCCTTGCGCAGAACATGCTCTCGCCCGTCAAATCGAGAATCGGCTTCAGCATAATATAATACAGCGGCGGACGTACAGAAGGGAATACAGAAAGAGGGCGTTTGGAAAATTTAGAAAATTCCACTGTCAGGCCGCCGAAAACCGTCTTGACAACACCGTTTTCCTGATATTATAATAAGTCCAATATCCATAGGCAAAGGCATTGAAGAAGACAGTACCCGATTTTTCAAAATCACAGCGAGCCGGTGACGGTGCAAGACCGGTATGAGTAGGAACTCGGGGAAAATCACTTCTGAGCTTTGGTCCGAACCCCTGCAAGGGCAGTAGAGACTGACGGCATTCCGCCGTTATCGGAAACCGTATGAAATTCGTCCTGACAGCCGGGAGCAGTAAGGAGGGACTCGTACGTTGTAACGGGTGGTATAACGAGCGCAGAGCCTCGTCCTTTTACGGGACGGGGCTTTTCTGATTTCAGAAATTTGTGCAGCGGCGCAGCTTTTAACAAACAACTATCAAATCAGCAGAAACGGAGGTTTTGCGATGTATCAGAAAGTTGATACCAGTTTGAATTTTGTGGACAGAGAGAAAGAAGTGGAACTGTTCTGGAAAGAGAATAACATCTTTCAGAAGAGCATGGATTCTCGGAAGGAAGGGCCGACTTATACCTTTTATGACGGGCCGCCGACCGCGAACGGAAAGCCCCATATCGGACATGTTCTGACCCGCGTTATCAAGGATATGATTCCGAGATACCGCACGATGAAAGGGTACATGGTTCCCCGGAAAGCGGGATGGGATACTCACGGGCTTCCGGTGGAGCTGGAAGTGGAAAAACTGCTTGGACTGGACGGCAAGGAGCAGATAGAAGATTATGGTCTGGACCCTTTTATCGGTAAATGTAAGGAATCTGTCTGGAAATACAAAGGCATGTGGGAAGATTTTTCGGGGACCGTCGGTTTCTGGGCGGACATGGATGACCCCTATGTGACTTACCATGATGATTTTATCGAGTCAGAGTGGTGGGCGTTAAAAGAAATCTGGGACAAAGGACTTTTGTATAAAGGATTTAAAATTGTGCCCTACTGTCCGCGCTGCGGAACGCCGCTTTCCTCCCACGAGGTGGCGCAGGGATATAAGGCGGTAAAAGAGCGTTCCGCGGTAGTTCGTTTTAAAGTAGTCGGCGAAGACGCGTACTTCCTCGCATGGACTACGACGCCCTGGACGCTTCCTTCGAACGTCGCATTGTGTGTGAATCCGCAGGAAAGCTATGTAAAAGTGAAAGCGGCGGACGGTTTTGTTTATTACATGGCGGAAGCGCTGCTCGACAAGGTGCTCGGTAAACTGGCGGAGGAAGAAAAGCCGGCCTGGGAAGTGCTGGAAAGCTATGTGGGAACGGATTTGGAATATAAGGAATATGAGCCATTGTTCGTCTGTGCCGGAGAAGCGGCAGCAAAACAGCATAAAAAAGCGCATTTTGTAACATGCGATGATTATGTTACGATGACGGACGGTACTGGTATCGTTCATATCGCGCCGGCTTTCGGTGAAGACGATGCACAGGTAGGACGCAAATACGATTTGCCTTTTGTGCAGTTCGTAAACGGCAAGGGCGAGATGACGGAGGAAACGGCTTATGCCGGAATGTTCGTCAAGAAGGCGGACCCGGAAATCCTGAAAGACCTGGATAAGGAAGGAAAACTGTTCGACGCGCCGAAGTTCGAACATGATTATCCGTTCTGCTGGCGTTGTGACACGCCGCTTATCTACTATGCGCGCGAGTCCTGGTTTATTAAGATGACGGCGGTCAGAGACGATTTGGTACGCAACAATAAGACGGTACACTGGATTCCGGAATCCATCGGAGAAGGACGGTTCGGCAACTGGCTGGAAAACATTCAGGACTGGGGTATCTCCAGAAACCGGTACTGGGGCACGCCGTTAAACGTATGGGAGTGCGCGGACTGCGGTCATATGGAATCCATCGGTTCCCGGGAAGAACTTGCGAAGATGAGCGGCAATCCGGAGGCGGCCACAGTGGAACTGCACAGACCTTATATCGATGAAATTACGATACCCTGTCCGAAATGCGGTAAAACGATGAAACGTGTGCCGGAGGTGATTGACTGCTGGTTCGATTCCGGCGCAATGCCGTTTGCACAGCATCATTATCCGTTCGAGAACAAAGAACTGTTCGAGAGCCAGTTCCCGGCACAGTTTATTTCGGAAGCGGTAGACCAGACAAGGGGATGGTTCTATTCGCTGATGGCGGAATCGACGCTGCTGTTTAATAAAGCGCCGTTTGAGAACGTCATCGTGCTCGGACATGTACAGGATGAAAACGGACAGAAGATGTCCAAATCAAAAGGAAACGCGGTTGACCCGTTCGACGCGCTGGCAACTTACGGCGCTGACGCGATTCGCTGGTATTTCTATATCAATTCGGCGCCCTGGCTTCCGAACCGGTTCCACGGCAAGGCGGTACAGGAAGGACAGCGGAAGTTTTTGGGTACGCTTTGGAATACCTATGCCTTTTTCGTATTGTATGCGAACATTGATAATTTTGACGCAGGCAAATACACACTGGATTATGAGAAACTTCCGGTCATGGACAAATGGCTTTTGTCGAGGCTGAATACGGCGGTAAAAGAAGTGGACGATGACCTGAACGAATATAAGATACCGGAGGCGGCCCGCGTTCTGGACAATTTTGTGGATGAAATGAGCAACTGGTATGTCAGAAGAAGCAGGGAACGTTTCTGGGCAAAAGGCATGGAGCAGGATAAAATCAATGCCTACATGACTTTGTATACCGCACTCGTAACCATCAGCAAATGCGCCGCGCCTATGGTTCCGTTCATGGCGGAGGAAATTTATCTGAATCTGGTAAGGAGCATCGACAAAGAAGCGCCGGAGAGCATTCATTTATGCGACTTCCCGACGGCTGATGAAGCGCATATCGATAAAGAACTGGAAGAGGCGATGGACGAAGTTCTGAAAATCGTCGTGATGGGACGTGCGGCGAGAAATGCGGCCAACATCAAGAACCGTCAGCCGATTGGAACGATGTTTGTCAAGGCGGATAAGGAACTCGGAGCATTTTATCAGGAAATCGTGCGGGATGAGCTGAATGTGAAAGCAATTCAGTTTACGGATGACGTCCGTGCCTTTACGAGTTACAGCTTCAAGCCGCAGCTTCGTACGGTAGGGCCCAAATACGGCAAGCAGCTCGGCGGCATTCAGAAATATCTCGGCGGTGTGGACGGCAACCTGGCGATGGATGAGCTGAACGAGAAGGGTATGCTTCAATTTGACGTAAACGGTGTGGGAGTAGAACTGACCAAAGATGACCTGCTCATCGAGATGGCGCAGAAAGAGGGCTATGTTTCCGAGGCGGATAACAATATGACCGTTGTGCTCGATGCCAATCTGTCGGAAGAACTGATAGAGGAAGGCTTTGTCTATGAAGTTATCAGTAAAATCCAGACAATGCGGAAAGAGGCGGACTTTGAGGTCATGGACCACATCAGGGTTTCTATCTGTGAGAATCAGAAGATAGCGGCGATTGTGCGGAAGAACGAAGCGGTGATTGCCGGAAAAGTTCTGGCCGAGAGCATTGTGGAAAATGAGAGCCTTTCCATATCAAAAGAATGGAACGTGAACGGTGAAAAGGTGGTTATCGGTGTAGAGAGGATTTAAAAAGGAGCGGAGCATATGGGAAACAGTGGGTATGCCATCAGTATGATACTGTCTTTTCTGCTGCTCGCGGCCGATGGGCAGCGAAACGATATACAGACGGAAGAGGTCGTTTCGGCGGAAGAGGTTGTTTTGGAAGAATTAGATTATGAGGTATTCCCGCTGTCCTGTGATGTGTCTGACCTTCCGCCGATGAAAAACGAGATGTATGTGCCCTGGGACGGAAAAATTTATTTCAGGCAGTATTCGGATGAGGATGTGGAATCCGGGAGCCTGTGGGCGGATTTTGGGTTTGTATCGGACCGTGAAAAGAAACTGATGTGCATAAACCCCGATGGAAGTATCGAGCAGGCGGGGACGGATGAAGGATTCGGCCCGATGTTTATTGTGGAGGGAAGAATCTATTCTCAGGGCTTTTCGGCGGAAAACGAATATCAGGTATATTCCTGTGCGTTAGACGGAAGCGGCCGGATAGAATACCGGACCAGCCAGGTGCTTGACGTGAAGAACGGAAGGGTCATCTGCGGAACGGACAGCAGGGGACTTTCCTGTATTGATACGCGGACCGGTCAGGAACAGTTTTTCGTAAATACCTATGCAAGATATCTGGGGGCGGATGATGAACTGATTTTTTTCTACGGATATCAGGTGAATGAGGAGACGGGAACGGACGAGCTGACGCTGTATTCCTCAGATTATGCGGGAAATGTTTCGATGCTTCGGATGTTCACCCGGGAGGAATACATGGAACTGCTCGGGGATGCGTATGTTTACCAGGATGCGATGACCATTGAAGATTTTAAGATTGCGGACGATATGCTCTATTTTTCAGCCGGTTCCAGTAACGGAACCGCGCATATGTATTCGGGAGGCCCGATTTACAGTATGGAGAGGGACGGAAGCGAAGCCCGAGTGGAGGCGGTTTCTTACGAACCGTACTTTTATCTGTACGACGACGGAGAAAATCGGGTTATTTATTTTGGCGGACATAATAATGAGGATTATGGGGAGACCGTGGATGGGAAAAGTATGCGCAGGATTACGCTGCAGGGAGAGGCGCCTTCAAATGTTCTTCCGTGGCCTTCTTATGCAGCCTATGATGAGCCTTGTATACAGGGCGCGGCGGATGCCGTACTGTTTTATCCGGATAAATCGGGAATCTGTTATGTGCTCCTGTCGCCGGAAGAGAGCAGAGCGCTTTCCGTCGATACGCATGTTGACGGCAATTGGATGCAGAGCATCCATGATATTGAATATGCGGAAGGAAGATTGTTTTTTTCCGTCACAGATTTAACGTACAATTCGCAGAAAAGCATCGGCTGGCGGGATTATTATGACCGCGGCAGAAACATATGCTATTGCAAAGACCTGAGAAGCGGAGAAATCCGCCCGCTTTATGAGTATTGACAGGGATGATGGTAAAAAAAGCGATATCCGACGATAATTTGAGAAGATTAATAGTAGTCAAAAATGGAAATTCGTACTATAATAAGCTCAGCGGAGGAAAAGCATCTCCGCTGAGCTGAAAGTTGCTTACAGCAACTTCCTGAGGAGAAGAAGCAGCAGAATAGCGGAAAAGCGTTGCTGCTGAGCTGAAAGTTGCTTGCAGCAACTTCCAAGAAGAATAAGCGGCGGTATGGCGGAAAAGCGAAAAAGTATTGTTGCCGCGCTGAAAGTAGTGTGATTTGAAGGAGGCAGATAAATGCAAAAGAAAGCGATGAAGTTCGATACGGAGATGTTTAAGAGAAGCGTGCTTTACAATGTAAAGACACTTTACCGGAAAACATTGGAGGAGGCGACGGACCAGCAGGTCTTTCAGGCGGTTTCCTATGCGGTAAAGGATGCGATTGTGGACCAGTGGCTGGCAAGCCAGAAGGAATATGATAAGCAGGACCCTAAGATGGTTTATTATCTGTCGATGGAATTTTTGATGGGACGTGCTCTCGGCAACAATATGATTAACCTCGGAGCATATAAAGTTTTTAAAGATGCACTGGAAGAACTGGGCATTGACATCAATGTAATAGAGGACCAGGAACCGGATGCCGCGCTCGGAAACGGCGGTCTCGGCAGACTGGCGGCATGTTTCCTCGACTCTCTGGCGACGCTCGGATATGCGGCGTACGGCTGCGGCATTCGTTATCGTTACGGCATGTTCAAACAGGAAATCAGGGACGGTTACCAAATTGAAGCGCCGGATGACTGGTTAAAGGACGGCAATCCGTTCGAGCTGCGCAGACCGGAATATACGAAAGAAGTAAAATTCGGCGGCTATGTGAATGTTTATGTGGATGAGAACGGCAGAAGCAATTTCAGACAGGAAGGATATCAGTCTGTCAGGGCGATTCCTTATGATATTCCGGTCGTTGGTTACGGCAACGGCATTGTCAATACACTTCGTATCTGGGATGCGGAGCCGGTGGAATGTTTCCATCTGGATTCTTTTGACAAAGGCGATTACCACAAAGCGGTGGAGCAGGAGAATCTTGCAAGAAATATCGTGGAAGTTCTTTATCCGAACGATAATCATTACGCAGGCAAAGAACTGCGCTTAAAACAGCAGTATTTCTTTATTTCCGCGTCCGTGCAGGAAGCTGTTGAAAAATATATGCGGAAACATGACGATATTCGAAAATTCCATGAGAAAGTAACGTTCCAGCTGAACGATACGCACCCTACGGTAGCGATTGCGGAACTGATGCGTATTCTGATGGACGATTATTATCTGACATGGGAAGAAGCATGGGAAGTTACCACGAAGACCTGTGCTTATACGAATCATACGATTATGGCAGAAGCGCTCGAAAAATGGCCGATTGAGCTGTTCTCAAGACTGCTTCCGCGTGTATATCAGATTGTGGAAGAGATTAACCGCAGATTTGTGGCGCGCATTGAGCAGATGTATCCGGGCAATCAGGAAAAAGTGCGTAAGATGGCGATTATCTATGACGGACAGGTGAAGATGGCGCATCTCGCTATCGCAGCCGGTTACTCCGTAAACGGCGTTGCGAGATTACATACGGAAATCTTAAAGAATCAGGAGCTGAAAGACTTCTATGAAATGATGCCGGAGAAATTCAACAATAAGACAAACGGCATTACCCAGAGAAGATTCCTTTTGCATGGCAACCCGCTCCTTGCGGACTGGGTAACGGCGCATGTCGGCGATGACTGGATTACCGACCTTCCGCAGATTAACAGACTGAAAATCTACGCGGATGACGAAAAAGCACAGCAGGAGTTCATGAATATCAAATATCAGAACAAAGTGCGTCTGGCGAAATACATTCTGGAGCATAACGGCGTGAAGGTAGACCCGCGCTCTATTTTCGATGTACAGGTTAAGAGACTGCATGAGTATAAACGGCAGCTGCTGAATATTCTGCATGTGATGTATCTGTACAATGAGTTGAAAGAACATCCGGATATGAATTTCTATCCAAGAACCTTCATTTTCGGCGCGAAGGCGGCTGCGGGCTATCGGAATGCGAAACTGACGATAAAACTGATTAATGCGGTAGCGGACGTTATCAATAACGATGCGGGCATTAACGGTAAGATTAAAGTCGTATTTATTGAAAATTATCGTGTTTCCAATGCGGAAATGATTTTTGCGGCGGCAGATGTATCGGAACAGATTTCGACTGCGAGCAAAGAAGCTTCCGGCACGGGTAACATGAAGTTCATGCTGAACGGTGCGCTCACGATTGGTACGATGGACGGCGCGAACGTGGAAATCGTGGAAGAGGTTGGAGAAGAGAACGCATTCATTTTCGGCCTGAGCTCCGATGAAGTTATTCGTTATGAGAATTACGGTGGATACAGCCCGATGGATATTTTCAATAACGACCCGGATATCAGAAAAGTTTTGATGCAGCTGATTAACGGAACGTATTCCCGGAATGACACGGAACTGTTCAGAACATTATATAACTCACTGTTAAATACACAGAGCACCTCGAAAGCGGACACCTATTTTATCCTGAAAGATTTCAAACCGTATGCGGAAGCACAGCGAAAAGTAGAAGCGGCATACCGGGATGAAAAAGGATGGGCGAGAAGCGCTATTTTAAATGTAGCGTGCTCCGGCAAGTTCACTTCCGACAGAACCATTCAGGAATATGTCGATGATATCTGGAAACTGGATAAGGTTGTCATTCCAGAGAAGACAACGAAGTAGACGGTAGGGAAACCGAAGTCTGATATAACGGAATCATGAAACGATAAAAGAGACTGTTTGTACAGTCTCTTTTTGTATGCTCAAAAAATGCCTGTATTTTGGCCATTTTACAACAATGCGCAACTAAAGTTGCACAAAAAAGCGTCAAAATTGTTTATACTTCACAACAGATTTTGGCGTTTTTCTAAGCGACGGTCAATAGTTTTTGTGCACTATTTTATTTATAATTAATTTATAAAAATTTTATTTATAACTATTAACAAAAAATAAGAATTAGGGAAGTGCGCAACCCGGAGTTGTTCAAATCGGGAAAGGACAAACAGTTGTTGTGATTCAGGAAGGGAGACGGATTTATGAAAAAGAAAACGGAAACTTAATTACATACCGATGACCGGTATCGTTCTGGCATTCAAGAAATACCAGTATGCGGGAGGCATTTATGGTTCTCCCTGGAACGGGTTCAGTAACTTTAAAGCCCTCATGATTTCTGGAAAACTCGGACAGGTAACGCGCAACACGCTCCTGTATAACATTGCTTTTATTTCTCTTGGCGTCGTATGCGAAATGGGAAGCGCAATTTTGCTGAACGAGCTGATAAGCAAGTATTTCAAGAAAATTGCGCAATCGTTCATGTTCCTGCCTTATTTTATCAGTTGGGTAGTGGCGGGCGCGATTATGTACAATATCTTCAATTATGAAAGAGGTGTTTTCAATCACATTCTGACATGGCTCGGCATGAATCCTTTTGACCTCTATAATACGCCGGGGGCCTGGCCGCCGGTGCTGATTTTCCTGAAGCTCTGGAAGGGAACGGGATATGGTTCCGTCGTTTATCTGGCGGCGATTACGGGGCTGGACCAGGAAATGTTCGAGGCGGCGGAAATCGACGGCGCCAACGCATGGCAGAGGATTCGCTATCTGACCATCCCTTCTCTGAAACCGACCATGATGATTATGGTACTGCTCGCAATCGGAAACATCTTCCGGGGCGACTTTGGATTGTTCTATCAGACCGTAAAGAGCAGCGCGCTCTTACAGCCGATGACGGACATCATCGATACTTATGTATTTCGTCTGTTAATTGATACGGGAGATATCGGCGTATCCGCGGCAGCAGGTCTTTATCAGTCAATTCTGTGTCTGGTAACGATTACGCTTTGTAACAAACTGGTGAAAAAAGTCAATCCGGATTACGCATTGTACTAAGGGAGGTGGATATCGTGTCAAAAGTAATAATAAAGCAAAAACGCCATATCAGCAAAGATGTGCTTTCTGTTAATATTGTGGGCTATGTTGTAATCGGTATTTTCGCATTGCTCTGCCTTCTGCCGTTCTACCTGATTATTGTAGCTTCTTTTACCGATGAGGCGTGGTACATGATGTGCGTGCGGTATCTGAACTTCAAAAATTCCTACATAGCCATTATTCTTCCGTTGATGTTTTCGGTATGGAATATGATTATTGCAAAGTCTTTCATGATGGGTATTCCGAGTGCGTTGACAGAATCCGCGAAAATAGACGGCGCGAATGACTTCGTTATCTATGTGAAGCTCATTCTCCCGCTGAGCAAACCGCTGATAGCGACGTTGAGTCTGTTCTCCGCGCTGGCTTACTGGAATGACTGGTATAACTGTATGCTGTTCATTACCGATGAGAATAAATTTATGCTGCAATATTATCTGCAAAGAATCCTGGGCAGCGCGGAAGCGATGAGAATCGTAGCGGAGAAATCCGGTATGGCGCTCCCGACAATTCCGCTGGAGAGCATGAAGATGGCGATGACCGTTATCGCGACCGGTCCCATCGTTCTCCTGTATCCCTTTGTGCAGCGATACTTTGTGAAGGGTCTGACAATCGGCGCGGTGAAAGGTTAAAAGGCTTATTCGGGTATATAATTTTAATTTTAAATAAATTTACAACCTATACGGAACTGGATAAATCTACCGACTACGCCGCATATGCGATTTCCGCTTCCTGGGCGATTAAAAACAGCGATTTGCATGAAGCCGGAGCAGACCCCGTATGCAGGCAATCTCCGACGGATGGGGCGAGAGAGTGGAAAACAATCCGACAATTACCTTCGTATTCGATACGACACCGGTTGATTCTTATCTGGCAGCGGTAAAAGTGGTATTGGATGATTATGTTCCGATGCTGGAACTGGGTCTTGTGGACGATGTTGATAAGACACTGGACGAAATGATTCAGAAAATGTATGATTCCGGTCTGCAGACTGTAAAAGATGAATTTACCGCACAGTATGAAGCATGGTATGCGACTCGTTAGGCAGTTTGACGGATGGAAATCCATATCGGATACTGATTGAGATATGAAGTGAGTTTATAATTAAATGTAAGCCAAAAAGGGCTGCCGCCAGCGTGAGTATTCTGACTGTGATATGCTCAGACCGGTGCGACAGCTCTTTTTTAAACCGAAACTTTGTGTTCTGGAGCGCAAAGATTCATGCTGAGAAGGGAGCATGGCTGTAAGATGAAAACATATTTATCCGGGAATAAACCGAGGATTACAGAATGTTTTGATTTCGACTGGTATTTTTACCGCGGAGAGAAAGAACCGGTTCCGGGGGAACATTATGTGGAAACCGGTGTCGGCTGGTATCGAAAGCGGTTTCGGCTCGATAAAACGATTGGCGCGGATGAGAGAATCTTTCTCCGGTTCGACGGCGTTTATATGCTGGCCGATGTATGGGTAAATGGTTGGAAAGCCGGGCGGCATACTTATGGATATACACCCTTTGAATGGGATATTACGCAGTTGTTAAACGGGAAAAATGAAAACAATGTCATTGATGTACGGGTGGACAATTCCGCGCAGCCGGGTTCCAGATGGTATTCCGGTTCCGGGATTACAAGAGATGTGTGGATTTATCGGGTTAAAAAAGCACATATTCTGCCATATGGCGTATGGCTCCGGCAGACCGACGTGACGGCGGAACGGGCGCTGATGCGGATTGAGACAGGCGTTGTGTGCGAAAATCCGGATTTGCCGGCGCCGGCCCCCTTTTTTATAGAAACGGAGATTTATACGCCGCAGGGAACGCTTTGCGCAAAGGATAAAAAGAAGATTCCGGAAAGCGGCGCTGCCACCGCAGCGGTTTGTCAGGAATTTGTCATAGACACCCCTGTGCTGTGGTCTCCTGAGACGCCATTTTTATATGAAGCGGTCACAAAACTTTATCAGGGAGATGCGCTGCTAGATGAAGTGCATAACCGGACCGGGCTGCGCAGCGCATTTTTTCATAAAGACAGAGGATTTGTGCTGAACGGAAACCGATGTAAGCTGAACGGCGTCTGCCTGCACCATGACGGAGGATGTGCGGGAGCGGCGGTTCCGGTTGAAGTATGGGAGCGGCGGCTGCATAAGCTTAAAGAAATGGGAGCGAATGCGATTCGAATGGCTCATAATCCGCCGAACCCTGCGCTGCTTGACTTATGCGACAGAATGGGCTTTCTTGTAATGGATGAGGCGTTCGATGAGTGGGAAATCCTGAAAGGCAAGGAATTTGGAAGCAATACGCATGAAAGCAGGGGATATTCGGAATGGTACGAAAAATGTCATGAAGAGGATTTGCGTGCCATGCTTCTGCGGGACAGAAATCATCCCTGCATCGTTATCTGGAGTATCGGAAACGAAGTGCCCGACCAACAAAGCGATAAGGGATATCTGACGGCAAGACATTTAAAACAAATCTGCAGGGAACTCGACCCGGAGCGTCCCGTGACGCAGGCAAACGACCAAATCTGTTCGGAACCCTGTCCGGCAAAGGTGGAATTCCTGAGGGAATTGGACGTGGTCGGCTATAATTACGTCGGAAGATGGCGGAACCGCGCGGAGACCTTTTACGATGAAGACAGGCGGACTTATCCCGAATGGTGTATGACGGGAACGGAAAATGGCGGCACAGGAGGCATTCGCGGAGAATATCCTATGGAAATGCCGGAAAAAGAGGGCTGGTGGAGACGCCCTTATTACAGTGCGCCCGTGGAGAGCGGGAAGCTGCTGCGCTATACGATGTCCCATGATTATGTGGCGGGGACTTTATGTGGACGGGAATAGATTATCTCGGAGAGGCGCACTGGCCGGAACGTTCTTCCAGCGCGGGTATTCTCGACACATGCGGCTTTGAAAAGGACGGTTACTACTTTTATCATTTTTTTAATGCAGTCAGCAAATGAAAAGTCTTTAAAATCTGGTGGGATTCTCCAATACCTTGGCCAATCCAAAAATGGAATAAAGTAATCATTATATACCGGATGATGGTTATTAAAGCTTTTACCAAAAGAAATTCCTATCGCTTTACGTGCAGGTTCACCTCTTGCGGCCTCTACTAAGGGAGTACCAAAATATATTGATTTGTTGGAATCCATCAATGCGAAGCCAGAAGAAACACAACCACGCAAAGGAATCCCCGCAATAATTGATTGGCAAAAAAGTCCATACAAGTCTGTAAGAACGATAAATAGATTTGATGTTCTTGATAAAAAATGGGACAATAGGGAGTATCTTTTTCTCCTAACAATAAAGGGTAAGGTTCATATTTGGGAGTTGCCAGCCAATATGCCTCTCTGCGGCAAAGGTAATGAACATAAATTATAAATGTATCACTAAAATGACAAACATTAACGTGTCCATTTGCATTGGCAATATATTGTCCCTCTTTCCAGTCATCACTCATTCGTATAGGAACAGCCTTGCTAATATCAGGCGTATAAACTATATCGAGCAATTTGTTATATAATTCTAAAATTGTTTGATTACCGTGAGTGGTGACATAATTAGAGAATCCTAATATATCAAATAAAGCAATAGAATAAAATTGTTCTTGTTTGCCGGCTTCCTTGAGACGTTTTTCCATCTCTATTTGAGAAATACGCTCACGAGTTGGTCAACGGCTGAATTATCCATATTTTTTCTCCTACAGTATCTATTGGTTGATAAATTATTATTTTATACTACTGGACAGTTAATATCAACCAGTTGCAGGAAAATTAAAAAATTTTCGATATATCATATGTGAATTGTTTGACCAGAAAGTAATGGATACACTACACAAATAGCCATGTGCTTGTAAAATCGGGAGGTTTATGGTAGTATGGAGATACGAAAACAGAAGGGAAAGCAGGTGGGAAGATTGACAGTGACGGAACAGATAGACCAGAAACATCAGGAAGATTTACAGAGGCTAAGAGGCTTTCGCCTGCTTGATGATGATTTCCTCACAAAGTGTTTTGAGGGAGATACGGCAAGCATAGAACTGGTATTGCAGATTGTGCTGGAAAAGCCGGATTTAAAGGTGCTGGACGTCCGCACCCAGGTATTTGTGGAGAACCTGCTGAACCGTTCGGTGAGGCTGGATATCCTGGCTACGGACAGCACAGGGGCAAAACTGAATGTGGAGGTACAGCGCTCCGACAAAGGAGCCGGGAGAAAAAGAGCCAGGTACAACAGCAGCATGATGGACGCAAACCTTTTGAAGAAAGGCGAGGACTTCGACAAGCTGCCGGAAACGTGGGTAATCTTTATCACAGAGAATGACGTAATGGGAAAAGGGCTGCCGCTCTATCCGATTGAGCGGTGCTTTTTAGGAACCGGGGAAAGATTTGAGGACGGTTCGCACATACTGTATGTAAATGGCGCTTACCGTGGAGATACGCCAATCGGGAAGTTAATGCATGACTTCTCCTGCACAGACGCAGCGGATATGTACTATGGGACACTGGCGGACAGGGTGAGATTTTTCAAAGAGAGCAAGGAGGGAATCGAGATTATGTGCCGTGCTATGGAAGATATGAGGAATCAGACATTGAAAGAAGGAATGATAAATGTTGCAAAGAAAATGCTGGAAGATGGAACAATAACGCTTGAAAAGATTGCGGAATTTGTTGGCCTTTCAGTTGATGAAGTGAGAAAATTGAAAACAGACCAGAATATGTAAATGGCACTAATGAGCCAGGAATCTAAAAAACAGGTTCCTGGCTCTATTTTTTTGCCCTGAAATGTAAATTTTCTGTGAATTTGATTCAAAAAGTCCTTTACAAAACGTTACTGGAGATGACGAGCTGTGCGTCCGGGTCATGTCGTGGCTGCAGGGCGAAGGATATCGGATTCCGAGGGATATCGCGATTGTGTCATTGTATAATGGCTCGGCGTTAAGCCTGATGCGCCCGTCGGTTACGGCGATTGATACGTCTGCAAAGGGCGTCGGAACGGAACTCGGAAAGCAGGTATGCCATTTTTTACAGGGCGAGCGGTATCAGAAAAAAACGCTGCTCAATTATGAAATCCTGATTCGGAAATCGACCGATAAATAAAAATATGAAAATAAAAGGACGTTTACGCGGCGGAAAGATGAAAATACCGTCTGCATGCTCGATTTCTGCGACGCGCAGAGTGTGCTGGAAATGTCAGAGCGGGTAAAAGCAGCCGATATGAAGCTGATGCTGGACTTCCATTACAGCGACCATTTTGCAGACCCGGAGCATCAGGATATACCGGAAGAATGGATAAACGATGATGCGAAACAGCTGACGGAACGGGTTTATCAGCACACCAAAGATGTCATGAGCCTGTTTGTGGAAAAAGGCATTCGGCCGGACTGGGTGCAGGTCGGCAACGAAATCAATCCGGGTCTGTTACTGCCGATGGGCAGCAGAACGGAACATCCGGAGCAGATGACGGCTTTTCTGAATGCCGGGTACGAAGCGGTAAAAGAGTGCTGCCCGGAATGCCAGGTAATTACACATCTTTCCTGCGGAAGTTTTCCGGAATACTGCGACCCTTTCTGGGAAGTTTTCTTTGAAAACGGCGGCAAAACGGATATCCTCGGATTATCCCATATCCGTACTGGTATGCCGCGATTGCGCAGCATTCGGGCAAAAAGCCGGCAGAGCTTCTTTATAATCCGCTGATTTACTATGCGCAGCGTTATCAGAAACCGGTTATGATTGTGGAAGTGGGCGGCCCGGAAACGGATGAGAAAGGAACCTATGAACTTCTGATGAATACGATGGAGGCGGTAAGACAGGTTCCGGACGGTCAGGGACTCGGCGTCTTTTACTGGGAGCCGGAAGTCGGCGCCGGCGTTCTTTCCGATAAATATCCGCTCGGCGCGTCGGTTGCGCTGGATGATAATACGATTCAGTTCACGGGGGCTCTGTCGGCATATAAGGCGTTTCAGGAGCGATAGCGCTGATTTTTTCAGGAATCAGAATCGTAAAATTTGAGGAATATGACTTGCCAGTTTGGGGGAAAACAAGTACAATGAGCGTATCTGTAAAGGCATTGTGCTTGTTTTTTGGTTTGGAAAAGGAGGCGGAAGCGGCATATGGAGAGAGCATTATTGGTTGGCATTCAGTTGAATAACGGAGAAGACTATGCGCTTTCGCTGGAAGAACTGGAAAGTCTGGCGAATGCCTGTGAAATGGAAGTTGTGGGCATTGTGGAGCAGAACCTTTCGGAAATTCACAAAGCTTTTTATATCGGAACGGGAAAAGTGGAAGAGGTGCGGGAAGAGGCGGAAGCGCAGAACGTGGATGTGGTAGTGTTCGATAATTCTCTTTCTCCGATGCAGATACGGAATCTGCAGGAAAGAATCGGGAAACCGATTCTGGACAGGAGTACGCTGATTCTGGATATTTTTGCCAGACGCGCCCGTTCCGGCGAAGCAAAACTGCAGGTGGAAGTGGCGAGACTGCAATACATGCTTCCGCGTCTTGTGGGGCTTCACGCGGCGCTCAGCCGGCAGGGCGGCGGCAGCGGTTCCATGAGCAACAAAGGGGCCGGAGAAAAGAAACTGGAACTCGACAGGCGTGTTTTGGAACATCGTCTTGTGGAATATCGGAGAGAACTGAAAGAGCTTGGCGCGCAGCGGCTAACACAGCGGAAGCAGCGGGCGGCATCCGGAATGCCGAGAGTCGCGCTGGTGGGTTATACGAATGCGGGAAAGTCCACGCTTTTGAATGCCATGCTGGATTTATACGGTGTGGACGAAATCGAGGTGGAAGAGAAAAAAGTGATGGAGAAAGATATGCTTTTTGCCACACTCGACACGACGGTGCGTAAGATTGCGCCGGAGGGGCATCATGCGTTTCTGCTGTCAGATACGGTCGGTTTTATTCATAAGCTGCCCCATCATCTTGTGGAAGCCTTTCATTCCACGCTGGAAGAGGCGAAGGAAGCGGATATTCTTTTGCAGGTAATCGATTACAGCGACAGTCATTACAAAGAGCAGATTGCGGTGACGGAGCGTACTTTAAAGGAACTTGGCGCGGAAGGCATTCCCATGCTCTATCTTTATAATAAAGCGGATAAAGTTTCCGCGGACGACATTCCGGGCTGCCCGGCTGTGGAGAACGGAGATGTCAGCAGCTGCCTTCCGGTCGTGACGCAGGATAGCATATATCTGTCGGCCAGAAAGAAAATCGGCATGGAAGAACTGGTTTGCCTGATGGAAAAGAAGCTCGCGGGAGATTATCAGGAGTGTATGTTCCTGATTCCCTATACGGACGGCAGAGCGGTGTCTTATCTGAATGAAAATGCGGTGGTTTACAGTACGGCATATCAGGAAGACGGCGTGCTGATGAAAGTCAACTGTAAGATACAGGACAGCCGCTATTATGAAAAATACAAAGCATGAAAGGCCATACGATGGAGAAAAACATAAGAAACAGCAATCATGAATTATTGCGCATTCTCGCGATGTACATGATTGTTTTTATTCATGCCAATATGTATCTGTTCCGTTTTGTCGAAGGCGGCGTCGGAACGTTTCTGAACGGGATGGTGAACGGAATCTGCAATATCGGCGTATCCTGTTTTATCCTGATTTCCGGGTATTACGGGGTGCGGTTCAGTGTCCGTAAGTTCGTGAAAATGGAATGTATGATGATAACCTATTCTCTGCTTGAAACGGCTCTGTTATATCTTTTTGTGCCGGAACAGTTACAGGGAGCGGCGCTGTTGGAACAGCTCGTAAAATCTTTTTTACCTTTTATAACGAGAAAATACTGGTTTTATTCAGCTTATGTATGCCTGTTCTTTCTGAGCGGATATATTCAGAAGTTCATTGAATGCCTGAGCAGGGAAGCGTTCAGAAAACTGCTGCTTCTGCTGCTGCTTTTGTTCAGTGTATTTCCGACGCTTTTTTATTTCGAACAGATTCCCGATAACGGGAAGGGACTGGTGCAGATGATTATGGTATATATGCTCGGAAGATATATACGCCAGTACAGGGACACGAAATTGCCGAAGGCGGCGGGGGTCATTTTTGCCCTGTTATGGATTGTCAACGGGATTTCTCATGAAATTCCGATTCAGTTTGGCGGCATTTATCATCACCTTTGTAAGGATAACAGCATTACGAATCTGACGATGGCCGTTATCTTATTCTATGCTTTCAAAGAATTAAAGATTTTGCACAGGCGGGCCGACGGAAGAAATGGAACGGTGTCCGTTATAATCAATCAGGCGGCCGGCTATGTGTTCGCGGTTTTTGCGCTGAATAATTCGCTCGTGGCCATTGTGATGGAACAGTTGTTTCGACGCGGTTTTCAGAGCGCGGGCGGTATTTGGGGATTTATGCAGCTTGCGGGTATCGTTGCGGCGATTCTGCTTGTCTGTCTCTGCATCGGAGCGGTGAGGGAACTGGTCTTTGGCGGTGCGGACAGACTGCTCGGTGTTTTCGTGGAACGGAAATGGGAGCGGGTTCGGCGGTAAATCAGAAAAAATTCGACAACAATCGGCCAAGAATCAGTATTTTGGCATTGACAGGATTCCGTATAAGGAATATAATACAATACGTTTATATGATTTGCAAATGACTGAAAGAGAGGGGTTTTTGAATGAAGAAGCTGGCATTTTTAGGTTTGTGTGCCGTTATGTGCTTTCAGATGACTGCATGCGGCGGTCCGAGTGCAGCACAGAAGCAGAAAGAAGAAGCGATGGCTTTGCTCAGCAGCGATAAGCTGGAGAGCGGTGAATTTGTAGTGGATGGAACAAAGTATCAGTTCCCTGATGACGTTTCAAAATGGTTAGAGGGCGGTTGGCATATTTCCAACAGATATGATAATACCGATACCTTCGAACTGGAGTATAATGTGGAATCCAGCACGTTTGAAATGTACAATGACGAAAAGACATCGGAATATGTCAGCATGTGTGTCATTAATCTTGGCATGGAACCGATAAAGATTCAGGACGCGCTGGTTTCCTATATTGAGGTAGATTTGTCAAAGGCAAAGGACGCGATGTATGTTATGCTTCCCGGCGGCATTACCTGTGAAAGCACGAAAGAAGACGTCAAAAACGCCTATGGTGAGCCGGTAGAGGAAGACGAGTATTATTTCCAGTATGCCTATACAAATGCGGATGACCTTGACATCCTGGTGCAAATTGAATTTATGGATACTGTCTGCACCGCTATATATGCGCTGGCTGACAGTAACTGGGGTTCCGTAACGAATGCGGAAGAATGCGCAAGCTTTATTGACGACGCGTTAAAGACCAGTTTCTATGGAGACTATGCTTCTTATGTAGAGAATAAATTCGATACTGAGGAAGGCGCACAGATTCTTTATGAAGGCGAAATTGAATATTATGCGAACTCCCTGATGTATTATCTTGATGTGGATTATGAAAATGTCAGCGAAGAAATTGCAGCCGGATTCTATGATGTTGCCAGAGAAGTGCTTGGCAAGGTGAAATGGGATATGCCGGTCGTTGACCTTCCCGATGGCGCAAATTATGGAAGTTTCGATATCACATTATACCCGACAGATTTCCTGTACATTATTCTGGACGATGCACAGGCCGTAGCGGATAGCGGTGTGGAAGGCGATGAGTACGCACAGGGTATGCTGGATGCGGTAAAAGCGAAAGTCGGCGAAGTTTCTTATTTGGACCCGGTTACGGTGACTTATGATATAGACCTTGACGATGGTGTCGTAGAGACGGAAGACTGGAATGAAATCGATGATATTCTGATGGATTTCATGGAATAAAAAAGAAAAAAATGAAAAAGAACGCGGTATCTGCTGCAAAACGGATATCGCGTTTTTTCCGTATATCATCCTGTCCGGGGAAACTTTGCCCGGAAAGATAGCAAAACTCATTGCATCGAAACAGTTTTTCCTATATAATATGTAATTAGAATGGAGGAGTTTGTATGGTTAGATTATGGGAAGGCGGCGCATATCTGCTTCATGGTACGGAACTGATAGCGGAACAGGATGCGTCTGCACAGATTAAGAATAAGACCGGAAAGGATGTTTCCAGACAGGAAGCGGCGCAGAATACGATTGCTTATCGCATCCTGAAAGAACACAATACTTCCGGCAATATGGAGAAATTAAAGATTAAGTTCGATAAACTGACCTCCCATGATATTACTTTTGTAGGAATCATTCAGACGGCAAGGGCTTCGGGGCTGACGAAATTTCCGATTCCCTATGTGTTGACGAACTGCCACAATTCCCTGTGTGCGGTCGGCGGCACAATCAACGAAGACGACCATATGTTCGGGCTTACCTGCGCCAAAAAATACGGCGGCGTCTATGTGCCTCCGCATCAGGCGGTCATCCACCAGTATGCGAGAGAGATGATGGCAGGCGGCGGGAAGATGATACTCGGCTCCGATTCCCATACGCGGTATGGCGCGCTCGGCACGATGGCTGTCGGAGAAGGCGGACCGGAGCTTGTGAAACAACTCCTTTGTCAGACATATGATATTAATATGCCGGAAGTCGTAGGCGTATACCTGAAAGGCGAACCAGTAAAAGGGGTAGGGCCGCAGGACGTCGCGCTGGCGATAATCGGCGCCGTATTTAAAAACGGTTATGTAAAAAATAAAGTGATGGAGTTTGTCGGTCCCGGCGTAAGCAGCCTGAGCGCTGATTTTCGTATCGGCGTCGATGTCATGACGACGGAGACGACCTGTCTTTCTTCCATCTGGGCGACCGATGAAAAAATCCGGGAATTTTATGAGATACATGGAAGAAGCGGAGACTACGAAGAACTGACGCCGGGTGAAGTAACTTATTACGACGGCATGATAGAGGTAGATTTGTCGGCGGTTAAACCGATGATAGCGATGCCTTTCCATCCGAGCAACACTTATACGATTGAAGAGCTGAATGCGAATCTGGAAGATATTCTGCACGATGTGGAAGAAAAGGCGAAAGTCAGTCTTGACGGAGCCGTTCCTTATTCGTTACAGGACAAAATCGTAAACGGAAAATTTATGGTGGACCAGGGAATCATTGCAGGCTGTGCAGGCGGAGGATTTGAGAATATCTGTGCGGCAGCCGATATACTGAAAGGTTCCAATATTGGTTCGGATGGTTTTACATTGAGCGTATATCCGGCTTCTATGCCGGTTTATATGGAGCTGATAAAGAATGGCTGTGCGGCTGCGATTCTGGAGACGGGTGCGGTCATGAAGACAGCATTCTGCGGCCCCTGTTTCGGTGCGGGCGATACGCCTGCCAACAATGCTTTCAGCATCCGCCATTCGACGAGGAACTTCCCGAACAGGGAAGGCTCCAAACTACAGAATGGCCAGATTTCTTCGGTTGCGCTGATGGATGCGCGTTCGATTGCGGCGACGGCGGCCAATAAAGGGGTATTGACGCCGGCAACGGAATTTGACGGAGAAATCGGGAAATATCAATATCATTTCGATGCGAATATCTATGCGAACCGTGTTTTTGATTCACATGGGGAAGCGGACGAAAGCGTGAACATACAGTTCGGGCCGAATATCAAAGACTGGCCGGCGATGGGAGCGCTGCCGGAGAATCTTGTGCTTCGCGTCGTTTCCGAGATTCATGACCCGGTTACGACGACGGATGAGCTGATTCCTTCAGGGGAAACATCTTCTTATCGTTCCAATCCGTTAGGACTTGCGGAGTTTGCGCTTTCCAGAAAAGACCCGGAATATGTGGGCCGTGCAAAAGATATCCAGAAAGCGGAGAAAGCGAGAATGGCGGGAGAACATCCCTGTCAGGCGCATCCTGATGTGAAGCCGGTTATGGGTGTCATCAAAAAGACCTTCGGAGACGCTTCTCATGAGAATACCGGATTCGGTTCTACGATTTTTGCGGTAAAACCGGGCGACGGTTCCGCGAGAGAACAGGCCGCAAGCTGCCAGAAGGTACTGGGAGGATGGGCGAATATCGCCAATGAATATGCGACGAAAAGATATCGTTCCAATCTGATTAACTGGGGAATGCTTCCGTTCGTTATCGAAGCGGGCGAACTTCCTTTCAGCAATCTGGATTATTTATTCATTCCGGATATCCGGAAAGCGGTGGAAGAGAAATGGGAGAGCATCACCGCGTATACGGTATCCGTGGAGAACGATACCCTTCGCGCGTTTGCGTTAAAATTGGGGGAACTGACTGACGAGGAACGTCAAATTATTTTGAAAGGATGTCTGATTAATTATAACAGAGTCGGTTGATGCAACAGATTCGGGACTGGTATAACATTGTGAAAAATCTTATGGGTAAATTGGTGGGCAGTAAAAACAGAATGGTCATTCTTAAGACTGTGTTGCTCCTGGGTTTCTTTACGGCGCTGATTGGTACGGTGATTTTTGTGGAAGGCATGGAAACTCCGGCTGAGGACGCGGAGGTCATGGCGGCGAGAAGGGCCAAAGAAACGGAAATGGACTTGTCTACGCTCGCGGTTCAGGAAGAGATTTCCCGGCCGCATGAAGCGGAGATACACAAAGAAATTGTAAATGGCATGATTCTGGGGGATGTTCCGGCGGCGGATTACGCGTATTCCTTCGACAGGGAAGTACGGGGAGCCAGGGTCGTTACGAGACCGGAAGAAAACGGTGAATATTGCGATGGAGCCTATCCGGTAGAGAATACGGAGAAAACGCCTCTTTTCACGGAAGGTATCGAAGGCGAGGCCGTTTATCTTGATGGAAGTTACGGAATCGAGCTTTGCGATATGAAGCCTTTGGCGGAATCTTATACGATTTCATTTTGGATGAGAGCGGAAGAAATTTATGACTGGTCTCCGTTCCTTGTTATTGGTTCTAATCTTCTGGATGCGGATGTATCCCAGAACTACATCAGTTTCAATAAGAAGACTTCCGAAGACGGTCAGGATGTTGTGCCGATTTTTAACACAATTAACGCGTACTGCGGAAACTCCTGCGAGGTCAGACCCTCATTGGAAGAAAAAGACTGTATCGACCTGCATGAGTGGAACTATATTACGATTCGCGTAGACGGAAGCAAAATTTCGGAAGAAGATTCCAGTAAAGTTACGGCATATCTGTATATCAACAGCGAAATGGTTGGAAGCAGCGAAGTTTCCAAAATGAGCTTTGAAGAGACAAATATGCACGCATATCTCGGCATCAACTGTTTTGACAGACTGTTTAAGGTATGTTATGATGAGCTTCGCATCTGGAATACGCTGCTGAGCGAAAGCCAGATTAATGACATGTACATAGCGTATATACAGAGCGGAAATCGATAAAATACAGATAAAAATTGAATAAATTCGTACTGTGGATTAATGAAAAAGTGAGAATGTCCGATATATAAAGTACAGAGGGTGGCAGTTTTTGGCCAGACTGCCATTTTTTGAATTTGAACAATGTTTAGCCACGGATGGTGTTTTTATGGAAAATGAGTTTCCCTGAAGATATCATCCTTTTTTATGTTCTGCGCTGTGCAGAATACAGGCTGAATCAAAAAAAGAAGGAGGTATCATTGCGAATTAATTCCAGTACAATAGGAATGGAATCCGCCAGAAGTTATTCTTCTGTAACGCGAAGAACTGCCTGGACTCATTCATGGACTTACACAGGCAGCGGCAGAAAGCTGAAGAACGGAATAGGAAATGGATTTCCAGAGGGCTTTCTGGGAATGGAAGATGAAGGTAAAGACGCGAAAGGACGTAGTAATGCGCAGACTACACTGGAAGATGTCTCTCTTCATTTTCGAAATCTGTCCAATACGGGCAGAGTATCAGGAAACAGCGAAGAAAAGGATGCAAGAGAAAATATCAGACAACATTGTATGCGGTTTTTGATGTATCTGTTATTTGGTGATGAGCATAAGCAGGAACTGGATGAAATCTGGGGAGGCAGTACGGGCAGCCTGCCAACTGCCGAATACCGTGTTTACGGCGCTACGAACCAGTATTATCACAGCGAGTCGGAAACAACATCCTTTTCCACGACTGGAACCGTAAAGACGGCTGACGGAAGAGAAATCAATTTCGGACTGAATCTGAAAATGAGCAGAAGCTTTACGGAATTTTACGAAGAACGTTACAACATCGGCGTATTGAAGTGTACGGACCCGCTGGTCATTAATCTGGACGGGAACATTGCCGGGCTTTCCGACCAGACGTTTTTCTTTGATTTGGACGGAGACGGAGAGAAAGAGGAAATCTCCACATTAAAATCGGGAAGCGGTTATCTGGCGCTTGATTTAAACGAAGACGGCGTAATCAACGATGGCAGCGAGCTGTTTGGAACAAAAACAGGAAACGGATTTGCGGACCTGGCGAAGTATGACCAGGACGGCAACGGCTGGATTGACGAAGACGACGAAGTATGGAGCAAACTGCTGATTTGGACAAAGGATGAGGATGGAAAAGATAAGCTCTATCATCTGTCGGAAGCAGGCGTCGGCGCCATTTGTCTGCAGAATGCCAATACGGAATTCTCCCTTAATTCCGTTAAGGATAATCATACAAACGGCGTGCTCAGAAATACGGGGATTTTCCTGTATGAAAACGGAACCGTCGGAACTGTTCAGCATCTTGACCTTGCAAGGTAAAAATTTCGAGTAGTATGAACAGGGACACTCTTACATAGAATGAAGAAGAGGTGTCCTGATGAATATATTTAGAATCGTCCCAAAAAGAACAGACAAAAGGAAGTATGGAGACAGCCCGTATCGGGATGTCCTTACGATTCTTTTGTTTGTTTTTTTATTGCCCTATGTGATTTCCTGCCTGTGGGGGCATATCGGAGAACAAACGGAAGTTTTTCGGCATAAGGATGAGGAAGAGACGGAGTGGCTTGATATGCGCTATGAAGTCGCCATTTCCGGAGAATGGGGAAAAAAGAGGATGACCATGCAGGAATATCTGATTCGGAAGCTCCGCCTGGTCATGCCGGAGGAAGAAGACGGCAGTTTTTATGAAGAAGAAGCGTTAAAGGCACAGGCCGTTTTGCTTCGCACGGAATTATGGTCTCTTTTTCTGGCAAAAGAATCTTCGGCGGAGGAACTGCTCGTTTTACAGGAGGATGCTCTTTTATATCCGGAAGAAGAGAATGCCGCATGGGATGAAACGCCGTATCGGGAAGCGGTTCTGGAAACGGACGGTATTTTTCTTTCCTATGAGGGAAAACCCGTTAAAGCGGCATTTTTTCCCGTCAGCAACGGACAGACGAGAAATGCCGGGGAAGCGCTGCAAAGCGATAAATATCCATATCTGAAAGGCGTGGAATGCGGACAGGACATTATGGCGCAGAACTATCAGAGCCAGCTTGTGCTGACCAGAGAGGAATATTGTAAAATCATAGAAAATCTGTTTGCGGTAAACGCGGCGGAAGAGGGATTGTGGGAAGGCCTTGAATTTATATATGACAGCGCCGGGTATGTAACGGAGGCGGTTCTGATGGATTGCCGGTGCAGCGGTGAAACATTTCGTGAAGCGTTCCAGCTTAATTCGGCGAGTTTCCGCGCGGAATGGGGGGAAGATGCGGTCACATTCCAGGTAAAAGGCGTGGGGCATGGTTTTGGAATGAGTCAGTACGGAGCGGACGGAAAGGCCGCGGAAGGAGATACTTTTGACGAGATTTTGAAGCATTACTTTTTTCAGGCAGAATTACTAAAAATTGAATAATGTGCCAGATTCGGGAAAGAATAAACACCAGAAAATCATTTCTCAAAATAATCCGAAAGAATAACAGGAGGCAAAGTTGAAGTTATGAGTATGAGAAGAAATAGAAATGGTGTGAGAAAAGAACGAATCATTATGCTGGCATCATCGGCATTGGTGCTGACCGCGCTGACTGTAACGGGCGTTTACGTCAGAAGCAGCCATCGCAATATCAACGAGAACAATGTGCTGGATTTGAGCGCGATTGAAAGCGGGGCGGAAGAGAGTGCAGAGAATAATGCGGCCGGCGAGGATATGGGAACAATCTTCGCTGAAGTCGGCACGGACGACCTGGATTACGACCCCTTTTTCCAGGAGGCAAATTCCGTTAATGTAGAAAATGAAAGAATCATCGGAAACGAACAGAACAAGCCTGCCGGGGATTCCGGAAAGGAATCGGAAGAAAAGAGCGGAACGGATGCACAGAGCGGAAAAGGCGCGCAGGACAAGTCTGAAAAAGAAAAAGAGCAGAAAAACGGTGAGGACGAAGGGATGTTTGACGAATCGTCTGAAACGATGACGGAGATGCCGGAAGATACCGAAGCCATTGCGACGACGGTGCAGCCCATGTTGGATTTCGGCGACGAGGACAGTCTGGTATGGCCGATTGTAGGAGATATCCTGATTAATTACAGCATGGACAAGACTATCTATTTTCCGACGCTTCAGCAGTATAAATACCATCCGGCAATCGTTATTTCAGCCGCAGAAGGCGAAGCAATAACGGCGGCGGCAGAAGGCAGGGTAACATCCGTTTCCTATGACCCGCAGCTTGGAAATACGATTGTTATGGATTTGGGAAATCAATATGAACTGACTTACGGACAGCTCGATAACATTACGGTAAGCGAAGGAAGCTATGTGACGACGGGCGACATCATCGGTAATGTGGCTTCTCCGACCAAATATTACAGCCTGGAGGGCGCGAACGTTTACTTTAAACTGACGAAGAACGGCGAACCGGTCAACCCGATGAGCAGGCTGAAAGAATAAATTCTTTCAGCCGCGAGTTTGCGCGATGCCGTTGGCATCGGCACAAACATCGCAATGTTGCGGTGAACGGGAAATGTTGATTGGCTGAAACTTCATTCTGCGTAATCAGTCCAAGTGTCAGGCAGTCAGTAAGCAGGAATGGAAAGCGGGAGAAATTATGCTGACGATAATTCATGGCAATATTATGACGATGGCGGGGAAAGACTACGAAGACGGCTTTGTACAGATTCGGAATGGAAAAATCACCGCCGTCGGCGATATGGCGGACTGCCCGGTACAAAAAGGCGGAGACGGCGTTATCTGTGCAAACGGGAATCCGGTCCTGCCCGGTATCATCGAAGCGCACTGTCACATGGGAATCACCGAGGAAAAGAAAGGCATGGAGGGAGACGACTGCAATGAAAGCGTAGAACCGATTACCCCTTACCTTCGTGCCATCGACGCTATCAATCCGATGGATGCGGCGTTTGATGATGCGCTGCGCGCAGGAATCACTTCCGCGATGGTCGGGCCCGGCAGTTCCAATGTAGTTGGCGGACAGTTCGCCTTTATCAAAACGCACGGGAGATGTATCGACCGGATGATTGTGAAAGCTCCCGCTGCGATGAAAGTTGCCTTTGGAGAAAATCCAAAGGTAAACTTTTCCGGGCAGAATATATCGCCCGCAACCCGGATGGCGATTGCGGCGATGCTTCGGGAAGAGTTGTTTAAGGCGCAGGAATATCAGCGGAAGCGGAAAGAAAATCCGGAGCAGGAAAAAGATTTCCGTTATGAATGCTGGCTCCCCGTGCTGGAAGGCCGTATTCCGTTAAAGGCGCACGTTCACAGGGCGGATGACATTCTGACGGCAATACGGATTGCAAAAGAATTTCATCTCTCGATGACGCTTGACCATTGCAGCGAAGGACATTTGATTGCAGAAGAAATTAAAGAAAGCGGTTTTCCGGCAATCGTCGGGCCGGATATGGCGAGCAGAAATAAAATAGAAGTTCAGAATATGGCTTTTAAGACAGTCGGCATACTGAACAAAGAAGGAATCTGCACGGCAATCACGACAGATCATCCGGTTTCCATGATACAATTTCTGCCAATCTGTGCGGGACTTGCCGTAAAATCAGGACTCCCCCCACAGGAAGGACTTCGCTCCATCACAATCAACGCGGCCAGAATCTGCGGCGTTTCCGACTGCGTAGGAAGCCTGGAACCCGGAAAAGACGGCGACGTCGTTATCTTCGATGGAAACCCCTTGGAAGTATTTACCAGCGCATTATGCACGATTATAGAAGGAAAAGTTGTATATCAGGATGAAAAAACCAACCTTTTATGATATAATGTGCGTGATGGCAATGAGCATTGCGGCGGAATAAGATGACAAATCGCCTGCTTGCAGGCGAATTTGTCATCCTGTGCCGCCATAGGGCGAAGCCCGCGAGCGAGGAAATCCGAAGGTAACTATATAGATAAAGGAGTGCGGAAATGAAAAAAAAATATTTTTCCAGAATCGCGCTTATATCAGTGTGTGCTGTTCTGTTGTCGGGATGCTCGGAACTGGAGAATTTTTCGACATCCGGAAACGGGCAGCAGACGCAGGAAGAGGAACTTGTCAGTCTGGGACTGACGCCGGAATTTAATTATGAAGTGCCGTTAAATCTCCCCAATATTATTGTTGACCAGGTAGGTTATGCCGTAAACAGCAATAAAATCGCAATTTTTCGGGGGGAAATATTGCCGGATACATACGAACTGGTAGATGCGGAAACAGAAGAAATCGTTTATACGGGTTCCATTAAGGAAAAAGGATATAACGAAATAACAGGCGAAAATATCAGCTACGGTGATTTTACGGATTTTGAAGTTCCGGGAACCTATTATCTTCAGACAGAGATGATAGGACAATCTTATTCTTTTGTCATATCCGAAGACCCCTACGGGCCTCTTTTTGATTCGGCTTTGAAACAGTACTATTACAGTCGATGCGGCCTGACGCTTTCGACGGAACTTGCGGGAAGTGCGGCACATAATGCCTGCCATACCAAGACCGCGGAATTAAAGGATGATACCACGGTGCAGATGGATGTGTCCGGGGGATGGCATATTGATGAGAACGGAACGCGGAATGTAACGGAAGGATGCCAGGCGGTGAATAATCTGCTGCTTGCTTATGAACTTTTTGGAGATATTTTTACGGATGAAGTGGGAATCCCGGAAAGCGGCAACGGAATCCCGGATTTGATGGATGAAGTAAAATATGAAGCGAGCTGGCTTCTGAAAATGCAGGACGCTACCAGCGGTGCGGTTTATTCGTCGGTCAGCGCGATTGAGGACTCCGGTACATCGTACAGACTGTATGTGGAAGCTGTCACGATGGATGCGACCATTCAGTTTGCCGCAACAATGGCGAAGTTCAGCTATCTGTATCAAAGTTATGACAGGGAGTTTGCGACTGTCTGTCTGAAAGCGGCGGACAGGGCTTACCGTTATGCGGAGCAGTATTTGAATGATGTTGTGCCGGAAGAATACTTTCATGCGGCGGCGGAACTGTATCGTGCGACAGGCGCAGTTCAATATCGGGAAGCGGTGCATCAGTATCTGAGCGGTGAAGAAGCGTTAAATCTGGATAATGATTATGTTTTCTGGGGAAGCATCGTATATCTTTCCACCAAACAGCAGGTAGATGTGAATCTGTGTGAAACGGTAATCACCAAACTTCTGGCGGATGCGGAGGAGATTTCCTATGATTCCAAGAAGTCCAAATATCTGACGGAAGGGAATGAGGCACAGGATAATAACTGCGAACTCCTTCGGAAAATGGTGAGACTCGCCGTGGTAGACCATATTATTACGAACCATGAATATATGATGGTACTGGAAAATCATCTGCATTATTTTCTCGGAAGAAATGCGACCTGCATCAGCTATCTTGACAATGCGGGAAGCAGAAACTATATAATGGTCGATGCGCGGATGGGAATTATGAAGCAGATAGACCATGATGCGGAATTAATCGTTTTATTAAGCGCGATTCAGGATAATCTGCGTACCATAGAAGAAAGCAATATGGAATAGACGAATAAAAAGGGACGCTTCGTTTTGTAAAGCGTCCTTTTTCAGGATAGGAAATATTATTCCAGTTCTTTGTTTTTAAAGTATGTTTCCTTAATCATTTCCTGCACCTTCGCACCGATTTTCTTTTTCTCTTCACGCGTCATTTCGCTCATATAAATCGGCTTGCCGTATTCGAGGATGACATGCGCCTTTTTGATTTTCGGAAGGTGGTCTTCGAAAATGGCAGCCGCATTGTTGATGCTCATTGGAATAATCGGACAGCCGGTTTTCTCCGCAATCTTAAAACTACCTTCATGGAACGGCAGAAAAGTATCATTGACCTTGTTTCTTGTGCCTTCCGGAAAAATACAGATAGAAATGCCTGCGTTAATCTTTTCGATTCCGTCCAGAATCGTCTTCATGCCCTGCTTGATGTCTTTTCTGTCGAGGAACAGGCAATGGAGATATTTCATCCAGTTTTTAAGCAGCGGATAACGCAGCATTTCTTTTTTGGCGATATAGCCGGTGGGTCTTGGAACCCGTATATAGGTCATCAGGATGTCAAAATAGCTCCGATGGTTGCCGATGTAGAGAACCGCCCGGTCCGTTGGCACATTTTCTTCCCCGATGACGGTAATTTCAACGCCTGTAATCCACAGGCAGCCACGGAACGCCCATTTGACGATGGCGAGAGAACTGCGGTCTTTTAATTCCATATTAAATTTGCCGATAATATATTCGACGATTAAAAGCGGAATACTGCAGATTAGAAACAGAACAACAAAAAGAACAAGCGCGATAAATCGAATCATAATACAGTAAGCCTTTCTATACTTCAGTTTTTATCATTTTATTATATCTGATTATCCTTTTTTAATCAATAGGAATAGACTTTCCGGTTGCCTAATAAATTATTAGTAACTCAGCCATATCGTTACAGGTTGGCATGGAAAGGAAAATATCAGGATGAATGGATTGGAAAAAAGGCTGCTCAGCGTCCTGCTCGTATCGGGAGTTTGACAGTTGAATATAAGAAAAAGTGCTTGAAAGCCTTGAAAAAAGGC
>ERZ777305.798-NODE-798-length-46866-cov-4.185042_pt1 | contig 46866 bp, 45 predicted proteins | sample MGYA00374965_ERZ777305 | MGnify/ENA primary metagenome ERZ777305 (study PRJEB29328, sample SAMD00013331) | mouse gut metagenome | study: EMG produced TPA metagenomics assembly of the Metagenome analysis of fecal microbiota from mouse which was promoted...
ACCAGGCGCTTGAAGCGCCAGTGCAAACCACGCGTTTCACGCGTGGTTATGATTGAAAAAGTGACATCGTTTTGCAATTTGTTTGGCATTATAGGTATAGGAAAAAATTTCTTCAAAAAGAGGTCTTATTATGAAAAAATATTTTCGGTATTATTAGCAGTACTTATGCTTACGGGCTGTACGAAAAGCGGCGGCACTGACAGCGATCTGGTTTTCGATGACGGCGGTATGGCGACCGCCGGCGCGGGCGGTGCAGAGATATCCTCCGATGACAGTTCGGCATTGCTGGGGGTATCATCGGTATCGTCATCGGGAAAACCGTCCGCGGGCGGCGTTGATAATGCTCCGTCGGTAATGCGGCTCACCGAGAATAACCGCTGGGATGAATATCAATTCAGCGTAAAGAGCACGGAGGGCGAGATCGTCAATATCGAAAACCTCAATATCATTATCGAGCTGTGGAATTTTCTTTGGGACGCTGAGCACGTGTCGAAGCCAATTCGCTTTGACGGTTTGTCCGAGGGAGCGTCGCGCGAAACGAATTTCCTGCCGACCGACGAGCTTATAATGAAAAGCGCGCTCGACGATAAGGAATATACTGTCCGCGCGGGCTATGTCTCCGAGACCTTTTCCAACGGTCCCGACGTAGTTACGGATACGCCCGTCGTTATTATCGAGGGCATTGAAAACAGCGATATGGATCACGTTTGTTACGAGGATTTCCTTGGAGTATTCGAGCTGCTGCTCGATGGGCTTGCCGAAAAAGTAAAGCTCGGTGATGACATCATAGAGCCTCGCGAAAAGGAAAAGCTCACCAATACAAGATTTGAGGACTGCGAATTTTCGGGAAAGGCAGAGCTCTTCGAGCGCGAGACCCTGACCACTACCAAATACAGCGGCACACTCACCGAGGATGCGGCGCGCAAGATCTGGGAGCTGCTCACAGAGATAGAGAACACCGAACCTATCGTTTTTGACGATGACGACAGCATCGGCGTTTCCTCTTACAGCAAGCTTGTCGTCAGAAACACCCGCGTGAACAAGTCGTGGACTGCCGCCTGTGGTATCCTTTACGACCACCCTATGGAGGGGGGCGGACCTGTCGTTGTCGCTGTCAGGGGAAACTACTATTACACCTTTGAGATTGACGGGGTCTTTGTGCACGACTGGCTCGACGAGCTGATAGCCGAGGGAATAGCGCGCGAGGAGAATATCGTGTGGCAGGAGACCGCCGAACCAAAGTCGGCAAAGCCTGATATAGTGTTGGTTGAGAATTATTGCAATTATGCTTGGGGCTATCAGAATGGGGGAGCGTTCGTCGATCTTGATGGCAATATTTACAAGTTCGACCTTACCGATATCGACCCCGTTTTGGGAGAGGAATTCGTAAAGGTTCTGGAATACAGGCACTTCAACGACCTGCTGGGAGACCCTGTCGGAAAGTTCGACGATGTTGAAAAGCTCCGGGAAATAGCCGTTCTCGCGGATCAAATTCCCGAGGACGCCAAAATCAAGGAGGATCACAGAGCGTATGACGCGGGACAGCGGACGATTTACGCCATGACCTCGGAGCACGCGCTCGTCGAAATATATTCGGACGGCGATTACAGACGCGTAAACACCGACCCGAGCGCTAAGAAGATTGCCAAAATGTGGAAAAAATTACAGGTATAAAAACGACCGCCTCCGCATAGCGCGGGGGCGGTCTTACGTTATTTTAACGCAATCTTTTCCAATGCTTTCAGCAGCATATCCACCTCGCGCTCGGTGTTGAACGCGGAGGGCGAAAACCGTATCGTGCCGCTGTTTATTGTGCCTATCTTTTTGTGGGCGAGCGGTGCGCAATGCAGTCCGCCGCGCATATAAAAGCCTCTGGAGCTCAGCATTGCCGCGCCTTCGGTTGACGGGATATCCCCGATGTTAAACGAGACCACGGGAGCGTACAGATCGGAATTCATCTGAGTAATGATATTGTACAGCCGCACTCCGCGAATCTTCTCCGCGCCCGCGCAGAAACGGCGGCAGAGCGCGAGCTCGTGAGCGAGTATCTTTTCGGGAGTTAGCCTGTTCACGAAATCCACGCCCTCGCCAAGCGCGATAACTCCCGCGGTGTTGATTGTTCCGCTCTCAAAGCGGTCTGGAGTGAAATCGGGCTGCGTAATGCTTTCAGAGGCACTGCCCGTGCCGCCCTCGATTATAGTTTTCAGCGGATAAGTGCCGTCCATTATCATCAGCCCCGTGCCCATGGGACCGTACAGTCCTTTGTGACCAGCCGCGCAGATGATATTCGCGCCGTCTTTAAGCGTTATAGGGAGCGTTCCCGCACCCTGTGCCGCGTCCACGATAAAGCATATCTTCTTGCGGCGGCAGAGCGCGGCAAGCTCGCGGAGCGGAGTGCGCAGTCCTATGACGTTGCTCGCGGCGGTGCAGACAAGCGCGGCGGTATTCGGACGGATAGCGCGCTCGGCGTTGTAAACGGTCTGCTCTTCGTCCTCGACCGCCTCGAACATGGTACACGAGCCGCCGTACGACTTCACCGCCGCGTAAACGGGACGAATAGAGGCGTTGTGCTCCATATCGCTCGTAACGAAATGGCAGCCGTTCCGCGCAACGCCCTTTATCGCGAAGTTCAGTGCGTGTGTGCAGTTTAGCGTGAATATTGTGTTTTCGGGTTCCGCTCCGAAAAGCTCGGCGCATTTTTCGCGGCTTTGGTAAACAGCCTCGGCGGTGTTCTGCGAAAACGCGTGTCCCGAGCGCCCCGGGTTTGCGCCGTAAGCGCTCATGGCGTGAGCCCATTTCCGATACACCGACTGCGGCTTGGGGAAGGTCGTCGCCGCGTTATCGAGATAGATCACAGCTTACACCTATCGAGCCGAGCAGAGCGCAAACCTCTGCCCGTGACGCGTTCTGGTCAGTTACCTTGAGCGCAAATCCGCAGCCCGCCCTGTTGTCAAAGCTGCGCTCGACAATGCAGCGTATCCCGTGCTTTTGCAGGAACGACATTGCTTTATGCGCCTGTGTAAACGATTTAATATATATAATGGTCATAAAAAATCTCTCCTAATTTTATTTGGCGAAATTCGCCTGCTACATTATATGCAAACAAGCGGATTTTGTCAGGAGAGTTTTTTATTTAAATCTGTATATTTTTAGCGTTCAGCAGTTCTTTTACCCTTTTGAGCAGCACGTTTTTTTCGTTCGGAAGGGTTTCCTCGATTACCTCTCCGAGCAGCTCCGACAATATTTTGCCCATAAGCGGCGACGGCGGAACGATACCGCGAAGGTCTTTTCCCGAAACGGCAAGCTCTTTTAACGTAAGGCAGGGCTGCGCGGCGATTATATCCTCTGCGGTTTCAAGGCACTTGCGGGCGTTTTCGGCGCGCGTTTTGCCAAGCTCCGACTGCGCTGTCCCGTCGGCGATCTGCGCGTACATGATATCGCGGAACAAATCCGCACCGTACTGTGAAAGCCGCCGCTTTACAATGCGCCTAGACGGGTCGGCGGGCGTGTCGTGATATTTGATGACAGCGCACACCCTTTCGCGCAGGGCGTTGTCGCATTTTAACATTCGCAGAAACTCGTCCGCGAGCTCTGCGCTTATTCCTGCGTGTCCGTAGTAGTGACACTCGCCGTCCTCGCCGACGGTACGGCAACGCGGCTTTCCCATATCGTGAAACAGCATTGCCAGCCGTAACGCGGGTTCGGCGGGAACGACTTCGACAGCGCGCACGGTGTGCTCGTACAGTGTGCTGTCGTGATAGCGCGAACCCTGATCATAACCCACCTGCTCTTCAAGCGGCGGCAGTATCTCGGCGAATACCTTAGGGTACTCAAGCATTACGCGTTTGATATCCATACCGCATAACAGCCGTTTCAGCTCCGAAAAGATACGCTCAGCGGAGACCTTGTGCAGGTCGCTCCTGTGTGACGCTATCGTTTCGGCGGTGCGTTCCTCTATGGTAAATCCGAGCACGGACGAGAACCGAAGAGCGCGGAGTATGCGCAGAGCGTCCTCGGAAAAGCGGAGCTCAGGCTCGCCGATACAGCGGATAGTGCGTGATTTTATATCGTTTTCTCCGCCAAACGGATCAATCAAGCCGATTTTGGGATTGTACGCGATACCGTTCATGGTGAAATCGCGGCGCGAGAGGTCGTCCTTGATGTTCCGTGAGAACGTAACGGAGCTAGGGTGTCTGCCGTCGGCATATTCACCATCAACGCGAAAAGTGGTGATCTCAATGCTCTGTCCCTTGTACAGTACGGTCACCGTGCCGTGCTTTATTCCCGTTTCGATAACGCTGCAGTCGGAAAAGACGCGTTCGGTCTCGTTCGGCAGCGCGGAGGTGGTTATGTCATAGTCGTGCGGCTGATTTCCCATAAGCGCGTCGCGGACGCACCCACCGACAACAAACGCGTCATAGCCCGAGCGTTCGAGACGTTCGAGTATCTCGGATATTTGAAATGGAAGTTCCATGTGACCTCCTGTCTTGATGGTAAATTATCGCTTAGCTAAGTAGCCACTCTCCGCGCGTAACGCCAAGTTCCCAAAGCGTTAAGGAACTTGCTCCTGCATTTCGCCAAAGGAACTTGTCCCTTTGGAATTCCTATTTCTTATCCCTCAAGGTTACTGTGCTAAATTCTGATTTAAAATATCAATATGTCCTATCACCCATATGAACCCGCTGCGAAAATTCGTAATGATACAGCTCTCTTCCCATAAGCACTCCCATTATCGACGCCATCATCAGCCCGCGCGTCCAGCCGCTTGAATCCCCCAGACAGTGCAGTCCCTTGATATTTGTTTTCAGGTGTTTGTCCATCGTCACGCGGTTGGAATAGAATTTCAGTTCGGGCGAATACAGCAGTGTTTCATGACTCGCAAACCCGGGAACTACGTTGTCGACCGCTTTGATAAAGTTGATGATATTCGTCATAGTGCGGTAGGGTATAGCCGCCGTAATGTCGCCCGCAACCGCGTCCGGAAGCGTCGGCTTGACATTGGAAAACGACAGCTCCTTTTCCCATGTGCGCTTGCCGTCGAGAATATCGCCGTAGCGCTGCACGAGGATATGACCGTTGCCGAGCATATTCGCGAGCTCGCCGACCTTTTTCGCGTATTCTATCGGCTGATTGAACGGTACGCTGAAATTGTGTGAGCAGAGTATTGCCAAATTTGTGTTGTCGCTTTTGAGGTTCTTGTATGAGTGACCATTCACCACGGCGAGCCCGTCGTCGTAGTTCTCCTGCGCGACAAAGCCGCCGGGATTCTGACAGAATGTCCGCACCTTGTTGCGGAACGGCGCGGGATAGCCGATAAGCTTGCTCTCATAAAGTACCTCGTTGACCTCCTCCATGACCTCGTTTCGCACTTCCACGCGCACGCCGATATCCACAGTGCCCGAACGGTGCTCGATACCGTGAGCCACGCATATCTTTTCCAGCCAGTCGGCGCCCTTTCTTCCGGTTGCGATAACGACGTCGAGACCGTAGATAGGCTCACCCGAGCAGACCACGCCCGTGCAACACTGTCCGTTCTCGACGATAATGTCGTCGCAGGTAGTCCCGAACATTATATCAATTCCGTTGTCGAGCAAATATTTTTCGATGCGCGCGTATAGCTGTTGAGCCATTTCCGTGCCCAGATGACGGATAGGGCAGTCAACCAGCTTGAGATTGGCGTTGATAGCCTTTTTGCGTATCTCGCGTATCTTGTCGGGGTCGGAAACGCCTTCAACGCGCTCGTCGGCGCCGAATTCGAGATATATCTTGTCGGTGTAGTCGATAAGCTCCTGCGCCTTTTGCTCCCCGATAAGCTCGGGCAGAGTTCCGCCCACCTCGCAGGACAACGAAAGCTTGCCGTCCGAAAACGCTCCCGCTCCGGAAAAACCTGTTGTTATATGGCAGTGAGGCTTGCAGTTCATACAGGTCTTGGTCTGTGATTTCGGGCAGTGCCGTTTTTCCACGGGCTCCCCCTTTTCGATTATCAGTATTTTTTTCTTGGTACCGCAGCGGAGCAGCTCAATTGCGGTAAATATACCGGCGGGTCCCGCGCCGACGATTATTACATCATATTTCATTTTTCCCCTCTTCTCAACATATAAAACCCATAATACTAATTTAACACAAATTTCGGATTTTGTCAATATTTTTTAGTTATTTTATACGATTGCCGAACATATATTTTTTAAAAAGCAAAGGAGTTGTTCAAATGGAGAATATTGTCAGCGCATCGCATAACAAAGGAGCATTGCCTAGGGATTACGAGGAGCTTCAGATAATGGCCGGCGAACCCGAGGAGATTGAAACGGATGAGATATCCGATGTTCCCGAAGTACTTGACGAATCCGAGACGGACAAGCAGGACGAGCAGTTGGTTTATACGCACGTCCGCGCTCCCGAGATACGCCGCAGCGGAACACGGATACTTATGGGGGTGACTGCGGTGTGCGGTGCGGTCTCGGGCGCGGTTATCATGTTCACGGAAAAATCCGATCCCACTGCGCTTGAGATGATATCGCAATCACTTGTCGGAACGGTGGGCGAGCTTTTTCTGCGCGCCATGATTACGGGCGCGGTTTTTCTTATAGCTGAATTGATACTTGGTTTTTTCGCACTGGGGGATTGGCTGGTGTGGGTGCTGCCTTTGTGTTATGCTATGGGAATGAGCCTGCGCGTCGCTGCTGCTGGAACTGGAGTGCTGCTGCCGTCCGCGGCGGCGGGGATATGTGCGGTAACATTCGCAGCGGCGACGTCGGCGAGCTTTTCACAGACGCTGCTGCGCTTGTCCAAGGGCGGTATGGCATATCGGGACAGGTCGCCGCTGCGAAACTATGTGCCGGCATTTTTGGGTTACGCTGTTATAATCGCGGTAGCGGCGGTCTATGAGGGGATAGCCCTTAATTGGAAGTGATGGTATAAATCATATAGCGCAGCAGCGGGTTTGCTTTTTTCGTTAGGTTGACTGCTCTTTGTTATATGATGAAGGGCAGTCAACCAATAATTTATATACCTTGCGGCATTATTGTGCCGCCTTTTTTGTCACTGTCACTAAAATTATTTTCCAAAAGCCCTTGCTATTTTCCACATAATGTGATATAATTACTATAACTGCAACTGTGCGCAAAGCTAAGGCCTTTACAATGCGCCCGCGGTCAATAAATTTGCGGGGAAAACGTTCGGGAAAAGATCGCCCGCAGAGTATGAAGGGAATGATGTTAGGGTTGGAAAAAAAGCTGGCTTTGTATGGCTTTAACAACCTCACAAAAACGCTTAGCTTCAATATTTACGACGTGTGCTATGCAAAAAGTGAGAGGGAACAGAAGGACTATATCGCGTATATCGACGAGCAGTACAACTCCGAACGACTTACGGGTATTCTCTGCGCCGTTACCGAGAGGATAGGCGCTACGGTTCTCAATATTTCCAAGCAGGATTACGAGCCGCAGGGCGCGTCTGTCAATGTGATGTTCGCGGAGGGCAATATCGACCCCGAGCATATTGACGGATCCTGCAACAAAGGCTTGAACTACTTTCAGTCGGCAGGCTGTTCGGTGAATGCGCATCTCGACAAGAGCCACATAACTGTGCATACGTTTCCGGAATACCACCCCGACAAAGCTATCTCTACTTTTCGGGTAGATATTGACGTTGCGACCTGCGGGGAGATATCTCCGCTGCAAACTCTGGATTTTCTTATCGGCAGCTTTGACTCCGATATTATAATTATAGACTACCGCGTGCGCGGCTTTACCCGCGACGTGGAGGGCAAAAAATGCTTTATGGATAATCATATGTCCTCGATACAGGAGTTTATCAATCCTGAAACTCTTACCAAATATGACGCAATGGACGTAAATGTTTACCAATCTAATATTTTCCATACAAAAATGCTTATCAAGGAGATAGAGCTCCAGAATTATCTTTTTAAAACGGATGTGTACGAGATCCATCCTCAGGAGCGCCTTGCGATAACAAACAATTTGCGCCGCGAAATGATAGAAATTTTCAGCGGTATGAACATTTACTGACAATGAGAACATACAGATTTGATCAAAACAGCTCCCCTTTGCTGGACGCGATGAACGAGTATCAGACCAATCGCGTGGTGAAGTTCGACGTGCCGGGGCACAAGGGCGGGCGCGGAAATAAAGCGCTCTCCGACTTTCTTGGTGAGAGCTGTCTAAAAAATGACGTGAATTCAATGAAGCCTCTTGATAACCTCTGTCACCCCGTTTCCGTTATTAGAGAAGCGCAGGAGCTGGCGGCGGACGCTTTCGGCGCGGAAAACGCGTTCTTTATCGTGAACGGCGCGACTGGTGCGGTGCAGGCTATGGTGATGAGCGTGTGCAAGTCGGGCGAGAAGATAATTCTTCCTAGGAACGTTCACCGCAGCGCTATCAACGCGCTTGTGGTGTGCGGAGCTGTGCCCGTTTACGTTAACCCGGGGATAAATAAGGAGCTTGGAATACCGCTTGGAATGACTGCGGGCGAGGTTGAGCAGGCAATTCTTGAAAACCCTGACGCTAAGGCGGTTCTGGTGAATAATCCCACCTATTACGGTATATGTTCGGATTTGAGGCGTATCGTCGAGATCGCGCATAAGCACGGGCTTATGGTGCTGTGCGATGAGGCTCACGGAACGCATTTCTATTTCGGCGATGGCTTGCCCGAGAACGGAATGGCGGTGGGCGCGGATATGGCGGCGGTGTCCGTTCACAAGACGGGCGGCTCGCTCACGCAGAGCGCTATGCTGCTAATGGGGAAGGGTGTGAATGCTGATTATGTCCGCCAGGTCATAAACCTTACGCAAACCACCTCGGCAAGCTATCTGTTAATGGTATCGCTCGACTTAGCGCGGCAGAACCTCGCGCTGCACGGTCGGGAATTTTACGCGAAAACCGTGGAGTTCGCCGAATACGCGCGCAAGGAGATAAACGCTCTCGGCGGCTATTACGCGTTCGGCGGGGAGCTTTGCAACGGACGGGATTTCTTCGCGTTTGACAAGACCAAGCTCTCGGTGCATACGCGCGCTATGGGCTTGGCGGGGATAGAAGTGTACGATCTGCTCCGCGACGAGTACGATATTCAGATAGAATTCGGCGATATCGGCAACATTCTCGCGATAATCACAGGCGGCGACAGGGCTCTTGAAATTGAGCGGCTGGTGTCGGCGCTCTCGGAGATAAAGCGGCTGTACGGACGTTCTCCCGTGGGGCTGTACGACCACGAATATATTAACCCGAACGTTGTGCTCCCTCCGCAGACGGCTTTCTATGCGGAGAACGTTCCGCTGCCGATAGCGGAAACGGCGGGGCGCATAGCTGCGGAGTTTGTGATGTGCTATCCGCCGGGTATTCCTATTTTAGCCCCGGGAGAGCGGATTACAAAGGATATTCTCGATTACATAGCCTACGCAAAGGAAAAGGGGTGCAGTCTTACAGGCTGTCGCGATATGAACGTGGAAAGCCTTATGGTCGTTAAATAATTTGTGGAGGAACGTATGAATAACTTTTGGTCGTGATTCATCAAAAGATTTTTTGAGAAGATGTTAGCGGGCGGGATAGGTGTTATTATCGCCGCGGTCTATTGTTTGATACGGGGACTGCCGCACCTCGGAATACCGTTTTTGATTTTCGGTCTTGTGTGCGTTGCCGGCGGCACTGTTTATAAAATAACTAATAGAAAGCGGTGACGTTCCCCTAACGGACAAACGGTGAGAACTGCCAACGGTATGCGGGATATGAATGTTGAGCGTTCGGAGGTCGTCGAGTATGGGGAGAAAAAATTCCTCACGCACCCAAAAGCGTAATTACAAGCGGAAAATGCGCGAATATAACAAGCGTTCGCGGCTGTTCAACGGCAACGTCCGCAGCCCCGGCGAATTTATATTTATCTGGGCGCTGATATTGGCGTACATAGTCGGAATGTGGATATTCGTGATAAATCTTGGGCTGAACAAGCGCGACTATGTACAAGCCGAGCTTGTTTACGAGGGTTCTTACCGCAAGGAGGACAGCATAGTGCTGACCCTTTCGGGAGAGGAATACAAGGCCTGGGCGTCGCTGTGCGATCTTGACGGTATATACGCGCTGAAAGGCGGCGAGCGGCTTTCGGTCATAACCGCTAAGGAAAAGGTTATAAGTATCAAGTATTATGATAAAGTGCTGCTGGCGCTCGAGGACTGTGAACGTGACGATGCGGAGGGCAAGCAAACCGTGTCGATAATTTTCGGCATATTCGCGGCGGTGTGTGCGGCTTTTGTGGCGGTGTCGGTATGGGTGATGTACAACGCGCACAGGCTGCCGATGTGGCTCGTCAAGGCTTTCGTTAAGACCGGCTATCTTACGCGACCGCCTAGGAAGTGAGGAAAAAATGGAGAATGACTACGACAAGCTTTGGGACGACTACTCAATAGAATTTTGCAAGAAGCTCGAATATAACTGCAATGGCGACTGGAAAATGCTTGATCCCGACGAGCAAGAGATCGCCGCGCTGTGGAAGTTGGTCATTGACATAAACAACGGCGGGTTCGAGCAGTTTTTCACTAATTGGGGTTACGAGTGCTATTGGTATGCCATGCGCGGAATTCAGCGTATTGGCTGCAAAAAGCTTCTCGAGTTGCTTCACAATACATATATGAACGTTTTTGAGAAATTCAGAACGGACAGCAGGCTGAAATATTACTCGGATATTTTTGAATATCTCACCGAGGATGATGAGGATATTCTTAGGGAAACCAACATCGAGTTTTGGGAAACCGAGGGCGCGGTTCTCTGTAAGACGGCGTATGAATTTTATCATAATGATATGAAAAAGGCGGCGAAATAATGGAGCTATGGTTCACCGAAAATCACACCGACAGCGTGAGGTTTTCGATAAAGATAAAGCGGCACTTGTTCTCGGAGCAGAGCGAGTTTCAGAAGATCGACGTGCTTGAGAGCGAGGAATTCGGGAGAATGCTCGTACTTGACGGTTATCTTATGCTTACCGAAAAGGACGAGTACATCTATCACGAGATGATAACGCACGTTCCGCTCTCGGTAAATCCCGATATAAAAAAAGTGCTCGTTATCGGCGGCGGCGACGGCGGCGCGGTCCGCGAACTTTGCAGGTTCAAAAATATTGAGCATATAGATATGGTGGAGATCGACAGGCGCGTTGTGGAGGTATGCCGCGAGTATCTGCAAAAGACCGCGTGCAGTCTAGACGACCCGAGAGTGCATTTATATTACGAGGACGGCTTGAAATTCGTGCGAGGCGCGGAAAATGAGTACGATCTGATAATCGTCGACAGCACAGACCCGTTCGGTCCGGGCGAGGGCTTGTTCACCAAGGAGTTCTACGGCAACTGCTACAAGGCGCTCAACGAGTGCGGCATTCTCGTCAATCAGCATGAGAGCACGTTCTACAACGAATACGCAAAGGCAATGAAGCGTGCTCACAGCCGAATAAAGAGCTTTTTTCCGATAGCGCTTGTATATCAGGCGCATATCCCGACATATCCGAGTGGACACTGGCTGTTCGGGTTTGCGTCGAAGAAATTTCATCCCGTAAATGATCAGAACGCGGAATGGTGGCTGGCGCAGGGCTTGAAAACCGGATACTATAACAGATTTGTCCACAGCGGCTGCTTTGCGCTGCCGCAGAACGTGCGTGATGTTTTGAGAGAAACGGGAGCGGAAAAATGAAAAAAACGGTTGCTTAAATTATAACGGCGGTGGTGTTTGCAGGGTGGACATTGTACAATCTTATCACCGGTATTGCGGGGTTGTCAAAGGGTGGTATGTCACAGCTTTCGAGTTCCGCGGAGGCGGGTGCGCGATGCGAGGTATCTGTATATCTGGCAATGGAGGTCTACGAGATCGAGCACAGACTGAACGGTCTGATACCGACCGGCAGTGAGCATTTCTACTTTGCCGCCGCCGAGGATGGAGCAATACCGTTGCTTATAAAGGCAAGCCCGTCGTGGTATAAAGAAAATTTCGACGAGTACGGATTGTCGAAGAACACGGTAACGATTATGTGCGAGGTCAGCAAGTTCGATTCCGACTCAAAATATAAGCTCGGCGAACTTAATCGCAATCTTTTATCGCTTGGTGAGAGCGTGAGCACCGAAAAGTACCTGAACGCGAATTACCGTACGATGTACATATTCCGCATTGCCGCGGGCGCAGCGTCCATTGTAGCGTTCGCTGCAATAATTATGCTGCTGAAGCTCGGGGTGGAGTCGGGCGGTGCGGCTAAGGCGGCAATGATTTTTCTGATTGCGGCGGCGCTGTTCTGTTTGGCTGACCTTTTAGTTTAAGATCATTTATAATGTATTGGCGTTTTTTACGCGGGGCATTTATAACTTTATGAAACCCAAAAGCAAATTTCCAACTGTTATAAAGTTGCAACAAGAGTTTTCGCAGTCGCCTTCTTTGCGTTTCTTATTTTTTCATTCTAAGCGCCTGTAATTTGCGGCGGGGTATGATACGGTTATTTGCGCGTTTTGCGCTGTAATATAGCTTTGGCTTTGATTTGAAAGGGGTTTGTATTATGCTTATTGATTTTGACAAGATTGTTCATTCGACGATTGAGAACTTTCGCGGCGGCGAGAAAAACACGCGTATGGCAATGTATACCGACGACGTAAACCGTATTATGAAGGTAACTCTTCGCCCGGGCGCGTCGATAGGTCTGCACAGACACACCACAAGCTCGGAGATTATTTTTGTTATCACGGGCAGCGGAGTTATGACATGCGACGGCGTTGAGGAGGAGCTGCGTTCGGGATTGTGTTCATACTGCCCTATCGGCAGCGAGCATACGCTGCACAATTCGGGACAGGACGAGCTGGTGTTCTATGCGGTAGTGCCCGAGCACGACGTAGATTTTGAGGAGATCGACGGGGAGGAAAAGGAATGAGCAAAGCATTAATTATAGGCGCAGGCGGTGTGGCAAGCGTCGTTATCGCGAAATGCTGCCGGAACAGCGAGGTTTTCACCGAAATTATGATAGCGAGCCGCACTAAATCCAAGTGCGACGCGTTCAAGGAGAAATTGCAGCCGACTACAAAGACGGTTATCTCGACCGCACAGGTAGACGCGGACAACGTTTCCGAGCTTGTTGCGCTTATCAAGAGCTATCAGCCCGAGATTGTCATCAACGTTGCGCTGCCGTATCAGGATCTGCATATCATGGACGCTTGTCTGGAGTGCAAGGTAGACTATCTTGACACCGCGAATTACGAGCCCGAGGACACCGCGAAGTTTGAGTATTCGTGGCAGTGGGCGTACCGTGAGCGCTTTGAAAAGGCTGGTATCACCGCTATTTTAGGCTGCGGCTTTGACCCGGGAGTAACGGGCGTATTCTCGGCGTATGCACAAAAGCACGAGTTCGATGAGATAAATTACATTGATATTCTTGACTGCAACGGCGGCGACCACGGCTATCCGTTTGCGACCAACTTCAACCCCGAGATAAATATCCGCGAGGTATCGGCTAAAGGCTCCTACATCGAGGACGGCAAATGGGTGGAGACCGAGCCTATGGAGATAAAGCGCGTTTATAACTTTAAGGACGTCGGCGAAAAGAATATGTATCTTCTACACCACGAGGAGCTTGAAAGCCTCGCGCTGAATATCAAGGGCATAAAGCGCATACGCTTCTTTATGACGTTCGGGCAGAGCTATCTTACGCACCTGAAATGCCTTGAAAACGTCGGAATGACCTCGATAAAGCCGATAATGTTCGAGGGTAAGGAGATCGTTCCGCTGCAATTTCTCAAAGCAGTATTGCCTGATCCGTCAACGCTGGGACCGCGTACTGTCGGAAAGACGAATATCGGCTGCATTTTCCGCGGCAAAAAGGACGGCAAGGACAAGAATTACTACCTGTTCAATATTTGCGATCATCAGGAGTGCTACAAGGAGGTCGGTTCGCAGGCCATCTCCTACACCACCGGCGTGCCCGCAATGATCGGCGCGGCTATGGTGCTGACGGGCGAGTGGAAAAAGCCGGGCGTTTTCAACGTTGAGGAGATGAACCCCGATCCGTTTATGGACGAACTGAATAAGTGGGGACTGCCGTGGCAGGAGGACAGAGATCCTGTTTTGGTTGACTAATCGTGAGGCGAGAAATGACGGAATGGGAATTTAAAACAAAGGCGGCTGGGCTGGTCAAATCCATTGTAAATAATATTGCCGCAAAAAAATACACCGAGCTTGCGTCTTTTGCCCGAATCGATCCGTCGTGGGTCAAACCGGGTCAAACACAGGAACAAGCATTTTCGGATTTCGGAGAATGGCTTGACGGACAGCTTTCTATGTGGGAAGAGGACGAGGAACGAAAGTTTGTTGTTGACGGGTTTGATGAATCGTGTTTAGACGATATAGAATTGGATGAGGATAACACCTCTTTTACTACCTATAACCCCACAAACTCCGGCGAAGAGTTGGATATTTGGTTTGAGATCAAATTCGGTTTGGATGAGAACGGGCACATAACGGCAACGCTTAATGTGAATTGTTAATTCGCTACGAAGGGAGACGCAAGTCAATGATCGAGCCAAATATCGAAGATTATATTCTCAATGAATTATCGGCGGGCGACCGCGATATAGCGTTGGATTTTATCAACTATCTTAAGGACAACTATCTCACATTTTATAAGGATAACTGTGAATGTTGGAAAAACAAAATATATTATTGGGTAAAGTGCGGCGACAAATGCGTCTGCTTTATCGCGATAAACGATCCCGATGAAAAGGATAACCGCTGGACAGTCTGGTCTGACGATATGGAGCTTCCCGATAAATATCCGGTCAGCGGCAGTATCAAGGAAAGTGCTTGGCGGCACATAGATCACTGCGGTAGTTGCGGATCATGCGGCGGCGGACGGCGAAAGACAGTTTTCGGAAAGGTATTTGAGAATGTGTGCGGCTGTACGTTCAGGGTCGATAATCCTGATCATGATGATATGGCATTTTTAAAAGTAATGGTGGATATCGGGATAAAAGAAATGCACGGCTTGAATAACTTGGAGGTGACCGAATGAAAAGAGAGCTTGGAATAGCGCGGTGCGGTCTGGCTTGCTGTCTATGCTCCGAAAACGGGAAATGCAACGGCTGCGCCTCAGGCGAATGTCCCGATAAGGATTGGTGCGAAAATCTGAAATGCTCACGCGAAAAGGGAATATCGAATTGCTTTTTGTGTGAAAACGACTGCAAAAAGGGGCTTTTGTCTAAGATAAAGCCATACGGATTCACGCTGTTTGTAAAACGCTATGGTGTTGAAGCTCTGCTTGACTGCCTTGAAAGGAACGAAAAAAGCGGTGTGGTCTATCACCGCGATGGGATAAACGGCGATTATGACGATTTTGATAACGTTGAAGAGCTTATCGATTTTATAAAAAAAGGAGAAAGGTGACTTAGATGTCGAATTTGACAATACGGTTTTATTCAAATTCCTTGCAGCGGTACACGACCTTTCAGATGATTATTCCGAATGACATAAGAGATGGTGCGTCGCGGGAGGAAAACGATTATTCCCGCAGAAAAATGAAAACGCTCTTTCTTCTTCACGGCTTTACGGGAGACGCGGGGAACTGGGTACCCGAGTTCTATTGCGAAAAGTATAATTTCGCAATAGTTATTCCCTCCGGAGAAAATTCATTCTGGTTGGACGGTATCTCTACGGGTCATCGGTTTTGTTCGTTTCTCGGAGAAGATTTGCTTGGCTATGTGCGCAATACTTTCGGGCTTGCAAAAAGCAGGGAGGATACGTATATTATGGGCTTGTCTATGGGCGGTTTCGGCGCTCTGCACACCGCGCTTTTTTATCCCGAGGATTTTGGAAAAGCCGCGGGACTGTCCTCCGCGCTGATAGTTCACAAGGTCGCTGAAATGACGGATGGCTGCGGCGATCCCATTGCGAATTACGAGTATTACAGAGAGTGCTTCGGCGAGCCGTCAAAGGTGCTTGAGAGCACGAATAATCCCGAGACCCTGATCATGAAGATAAAGAGCGAGGGAAAACCCGTGCCCGAGATTTATATGTGCTGCGGAACCGAAGATTTTCTGTTGGAAAACAATCGGCAGATGCATCGTTTCCTTGAAAAAGAGAACGTAGATCACGTTTACGAGGAGACGACAGGTGGTCACGATATGGAGTTCTGGAGCAAATACACGGAAAAATTCATTCCTATGATGTTTGGATAAAGGCGGGCTAATAGTTCGATGGATTGGATAAATAAAGTCAACACTCCCTGCTACGTCATTGACGAGCGGCGTTTACGGGAAAATCTTGAAATACTCGGTGATGTTAAGCGCCGCGCTGAGTGCAAGATATTGCTGGCGCAGAAAGCATATTCCGCGTTCGCGACCTATCCGCTTATCGCGGAGTATCTCGACGGCTGCACGGCGAGCGGATTGTACGAAGCTCGTCTCGGTTACGAGGAAATGGCGAAATTCGGGCGTGAGAACCACATCTTCTCTCCAGCTTATCGTGATAAGGAATTTAATGAGATATCGAAGCTTTGCGGACACATTATATTTAACAATGCGAAGCAGTACGAGAAGTTCAAGGTCAGAGCAAACGGCGTTTCCTGCGGAATTCGCGTAAACCCCGAGCATTCCACACAAGATCACGGAATTTACGATTCGTGCGGCGAGTTTTCGCGGCTCGGTACTACGATAAACGAACTGAACGACCTTCCCGAGGGAATTGAGGGCTTACATTTCCATACGCTCTGCGAACAGAACGCGGACGCGCTTGTTGAAACGTTGGCGGCGGTGGAAAGCAAATTCGGCAAGTTCTTCGGGAAGATAAAGTGGCTGAATATGGGCGGCGGACACCACATAACGCGCCCCGACTACGATCGCGGATTGCTTATTAAAACCGTAAAGAATATCCGTGAAAAATACGGTTTTGAGGTCTACCTTGAGCCCGGGGAGGCAATCGCACTGAACGCGGGATATCTTGTGACGACGGTGCTTGATGTATTCAAAAACGGTATGGACATCGCAATAACGGACGCGTCGGCTGCCTGCCATATGCCCGACGTTCTTGAAATGCCGTACCGTCCGAATATTCAAGGCTCGGGAATGCCGAACGAGAAAGCATTCACTTATCGCTTGGGCGGGAATACCTGTCTCGCGGGGGATATCATAGGCGACTACTCGTTCGATCACGTGCTTTCCGAGGGTGAGCGGCTGGTGTTCGAGGATATGGCGATCTACTCAATGTGCAAAAACAACACGTTCAACGGTGTAGCGCTGCCGTCAATTTACCTGCTCCGAGATGACGGAGAGCTTAAACTGCTTAAGGAATTCGGCTATGAGGATTTCAAAGCAAGATTATCGTGACTGGGGAGTGTAAGAATGGCTGTCTTGTACAATGTTGAGCCGTTTAAGGCAATGAAAATACTGTATCAAGGGGAGACCGACGGCTTTCCCGAGGAGGACTTTACGCGCAACGAAAAGGAGCGCAATATCGTCCTGCCGCAGATGCTGAAACGCTTTCTCTCGGAGTACGGTTATATGACGGTGAACAGGCTTTCGGACAGCGTACGTATGCTCCACCCGAACATAATGACGCGGCGTGTGTTCCAATACGGTGATAACCGCGGGCTGCCGCTGCTGATAATCGGCAGGGTGGGCGCGTTTCAGGTCGCGATCTCCGACGAGCGCGCGGCAGACCCCGAGATTTTCCTGCTCAAGCAGGCTCCCGGGCAGACGCAGATACTGCCGAGCGACGACACGATTTCCGAGATACTCAAGGTCATGGTGTGCGGAGTGATGCTGAAAAGCGACGGTGCGGTAATCGCCGACGATCCGCAGCTTGCGGTAAGACTGCTGAAGGAAAACGGCGTCGATCTGATGAAAATTACATACGATCCTCGACTGCGCAGAGAATATTCGATCTGCTTCAGCGAAGAGCTGCGGACGTTTACGGCGGCGGAATTTATAGAGGGCGAGTTTGCGCGGTTTTTTTTCCTGCGCTCCGAGAAATTCAAGAAGATTTAAAGGTGATAAAATGGCTGTATTATACAATCTGAATCCGCTGGAGGCTATGTCTCTGTTCTACGACGGCGAAAAGCGCGGCGTATGGAACGGTGACTTTATCAAGAACGAGAAAAAGCGCGGACTTGTACTGCCGCCTATGCTGAGGGAGTTCCTGGAAAATTACGGTTATCTCGAGATCAACGAGGGCGGAGAGGGGAAGTTCAAGCTGTTCCACCCGGACGGAATGGGCGGCGTGCTGCTCAGCGACGAGGAGGAGGGGGATATCCACCTGTTTGTTATAGGAGCGCTGAACGAGCTTTGGGTAGCCGTCCGCATGGATGAGTGCGACTATTTGCGGATAGTTTTCGGTGAGCAGTCGGACGACGGAACGATGTGGACGCCCTCCGATAACGGAACACTGGAGGGTGTGTTGACGGTGATGTTCTGCTCGCAGCTTTTCGGCGCGGCGGATTCGTTTGTGTTCGAGGAGGAGAACGAGATCAGCGCGGTGCTGAAAAAGCACGGCGCGGATAAGTCGCTGATATTGCCGGGAGAGGGCAGCGCGCAGCATATTTCGCTCTGTTTTGATAACGGCAGCGGAGCGTTTCTCGCGGCGGAATTCGATGCAGAGTGCGAGCATATCACAATGCTGCACGTCGTGCCGCGCAAGACTTTCGCGCAGCGCAAAGCGGAGAAGTACGCAACGGTTTCCATTGATGAGCTGAATGTGCTGTTTGACGGAGAGTTCTACGCAAACGCTCTGCATTGCGATTTCAATCACGCGTTGGAGATTAAGCTCGAGATCATAGACCGTTTGGAGAAGGCGGGAGCGGACGATTTGGAGATGTACGAGCATTACAGGCTTGCGGGACGCTGCTGCTGGTCGCTGAAAAAGCTTGACGAGGCGCTGGAGTGGTATGACAAGGCGGGCGCGATAGTCGAGCGGCTGGGCGATCCCGAAAAGCTTGCGGAGTATTATCACACGCTGGCTAATTTCTACGCCGACAACAGGCAGTGGGAAAAGAGCGACGAGCTGTACGACAAGCAGCTTGACATTCTCCGCGAGCACTCGCCCGAGGACGTTTACGGGATCGGAATGAATTATCAGTCGCGGGCACAGTTCCTCGACAGCGCGGGCGGAGACCCCGAGCGCGTTATCGAGCTTTGCAATCTCGCGCTGGAGCAGTTTCAGAAGAACCCTCACGACAGCAGCTGCAAATACGAGATCGCGCGTACACAGCAGCTTCGCGGCGGGGCTAAGCGCCGTAAAAAGGAGCTTGACAAGCAAAAGAACGCGGAATAAAAATTCGGCACTCTGCATAATTGTGGAGTGCCGTTTTTGTGTATATAGACAATTTACAAAAAACCTATTGACTTTTTGGCAGACGTTATATATAATATACTTAATGGCGGACAAAAAGTGAGGTGAAAAATATGTCCCCAAGAATAGGCAGACCAAAGATTGAAAATCCAATGAACGAAAGAGTTACCGTTCGTCTTGACAAAGAAAGCGCCGAAACTCTTAAACGTTATTGCGAAAAAGCTAAGGTTGAAAAAGCCGAGGCAATTCGCCGTGCGATTTCCAAGCTGAAGTCTGAGTTGGATAAAAAATAAACCGCTGCCCGACTCACAATCAAAACAGCGGCTTATCACAATCGACAGGAAACCCCGTCTAAAATTTATTATACATTAGATAGGTCTTCCTTGTCAAGTACTTTTTGAAAGGAAGTTTATTATGAACACAATCATCAGTGAATTATTTGCGGCGTATCTTGACGGCAGACTTGCCGTAAAGCCGCACCGTCTGACCGACGATGAGACCTATGAGCTTGAAACGGTTGAGAGACGGTGTGCTCCGACCAAGGAGGATCTGCGCTTTTTGGAGAAGTATATATTCAAATTCGGCAATATGCATGAACAGCGCGGCTTTTACGCGGGGTTTTGCACCGCGTTTGACCTGCTCGCGGAGGTATACAGCCCGAGCGGCGCCACGGAATAAGCGTAAACTTTAATAACTTAAATCGGCATTGCAACGGAGTGACCGCAAGCACTCTCGGGGCAGTGCCGATTTTATTTCAATAAAATTCACTGATAAAAAACAGGTGAACATTTGTTTGTGAAACCTCTGACGGGCGCAAGATATAGTTTGCGATCAATGAGCTTTATCCATATATTGTAAATATTCACAATATTATGCCCTCTGCAAGAGTTTTAAGAAGATGATTTTTGTTAAAAATGCACAAAAATATGAACAAAACTTTATCTTGATTTTTTCGTAAAAGTCTCGGATTTGCACTTGAAAAAAATATCCAAGTGGGTTATAATATGATTGTGGGGAAAAGTGGTGAGAAAATTCACTGTTTTGGTGAAAAATTCATTAAAAATAAAAAATCACTTAAATCCTGCCTGAGGAAAATATATTTTAAATCTACGAAAACTTCCGTCTGAGGAGGGCGGAACGGCGCTTTTCATCAACATTGCAGGGGGGAATGGAAATGTACGGCGAATACGAGCATACCGTTGACGCTAAGGGACGTATGAATTTCCCCGCCAAGCTCCGCGAGGAGTTCGGCGAGCATTTCTATATCTGCAAGAGCTTTACCGAGAAGTGCCTGACGGTCTACACAACAGAGAGCTGGGAGGAATTAAAAACCAGCCTGAAAGGAAAGCCGTCAAAGGTCGCGCTGCCTATCGAGCGTTTCCTGTTCGGAAGCGCCTGTGAGGCTGAGCCGGACAAGCAGGGCAGAATTGCCATTGCGCCCGCTTTGCGCGCATACGCGAATATCACGGGCGAGGTCGTGGTCGTGGGGTTAGTGGACCGCGCCGAGATCTGGGATAAAGCGGCTTGGGAGGAATATACAAACAGTACGCCTCTTGAGGATATCGCGGGTATGGCGGAGGAGCTGGGAGAAATATAACAGTGTTACTACTCCCGACGATATTTCCGCCTTTGCGGAGGAGCTTGGCATCTGATGGATTTTTCGCATATTTCTGTACTGCTTAAAGAAACGGTGGACGGCGCGTATTCAGACCCAAAGGGCGTTTACGCCGATCTGACCACGGGCGGCGGCGGTCATAGTCTGGAGTTGGCAAAGCGCCTTTCGGGGGGAAGGCTGATTTGCTTTGACCGGGACGGGGAGGCTATCGAGGCTGCTGGGGAGCGGCTGAGCGGTTATCCCGTAACGTTTGTACAGCGGAATTTCAAGGAACTCAGCGAGGTTCTGGACGAGTTGGGGATAAAAGAGCTTGACGGAATTATCGCGGATCTGGGCGTTTCATCGCACCAGCTTGACGACGCGGAACGCGGGTTTTCGTTTCACAACGATGCGCCGCTTGATATGAGAATGGGGGGCGGGGGTTTGTCCGCGCGCGATGTCGTCAACGATTACACTTTTGAGGAATTAAGACGTATACTATATGAGTTCGGCGAGGAGAAATTCGCGCCGAAAATCGCGCAGGGCATTGTGGACGCGAGGGCGGTCTCCCCGATAGAAAGAACGGGTGAGCTTGCCGAGATAATAAAGAACAGCGTTCCCGCCGCTTACAGGCGCGAAAAAAACCCTTGCCGAAAAAGCTTTCAGGCTATCCGCATAGAAGTAAACGGGGAGCTTGAAGCGCTTGAAAAGGCACTGACAGACGGATTTGACCGTCTGAAGATCGGGGGAAAAATGTCGGTCATAACGTTCCACTCGCTTGAGGATAGGATCGTTAAAAATCGTTTTAAAGAATTCTGCACGGGTTGTATATGCCCGCCAGAGTTTCCCGTATGCGTGTGTGGAAGGCAGCCTAGAGGACAGCTTGTAACGAAGAAGCCCGTCGCGCCGAGTTCGGAGGAGTTTGCGGAAAATCCTAGAAGCCGCAGCGCAAAGCTGCGGGTCATAGAGAAAATAAGAGCGTAAGCACATTGATGCGACGCGTTAAAAATACCGGAAGTAGAAGGAGGGACGGCGTATGGCGTATCCCATAAACGGCAATACAAATCTGGCTTACGATCTTTCGATGTTTGACACAGCCGAAAGAGAACGCCGCGAAAAGCAGCGCCGCGCCGATGAGGAGGCGCGCAAAATACATCTGGCTCCCCTGAACTCCGTTTCCAGAAGCGGATCGAGGATAAAGATTGTAATGGCGGCGCTGATGATTTTTGCCGCTCTGTTCGCCGTGAACTATTACAATACCAAAAGAGACGACGTTTCGCGAATGGTCGCGGAGCAGGAGCAGCTGCTGATCGAGGCGAAGGACGATTATAACCTGCTTCAGAGCAAGCTCGATACCAAAGCGAATATCGGATATATTGAGAAGTACGCGACCGAGCAGCTCGGAATGTCAAAGGTTGCCGCGTCGCAGAAGAAGTACATCAGTGTTAATACCGAGGATCTTATCGAGGTCACGGAAGATGACGACGGCGGATTTTTGGGCACCGTCAAGAGAGGGTTCTCCGCGTTTTTGGAATACATTGGGTTCTGACGGCATAAAATAAGGGTGAACAAGCCCTTTGACAGGTTGTCGGCAGACTGTTTATCACTAAAAACAGCAAAGTCGGCTATACGGCTTTGCTTTTTTGGTTTTTTTGGAGGTCGTTACATTGGACAAGAATACGAATAACAACAAGGGATTATTCTGGAGATTTGTCGATTTTTTAAAGAAAAGCGACGCCGCCGAGGCGGAGAAAAAGCCGCTTATCGGCTACCGCGGACGGCAGATAGTTATTCTTTCGATAGTCGTGGGTTTTTCCGTGTTCGTCGGATATAATCTGCTGAAATTTACCGTACTTGACGGCGATATGTGGCGGCAGAGAGCGAACAGTCAGCAGATGAGCTCGATGACGATTATGGCGAATCGCGGTACTATCTACGACGCGAACGGCACGGTTCTCGCGCAAAGCTCTACGGTGTGGAACATAGTTATCGCGCCGACCCCCATTCATGAAGCGAACGAGGAGCGCCGCAAGGCTTACGACGAACGTGTTAAAAACAAGAAGGACGATGAAGTCATAGAACCGTTCAAGGAGCTTTCCGAAATAATCTGCACCGAGCTTTCGAAGATACTTAACGTCAAGCCCGATGGAATGTCAGAGGCTTGCAAGGACTATACCAACAGTTACTATTACGTTGTAAAGCGCAATGTCGAAAAACCCGAGGTCCTGCTTATAAAGCAGATGATGCTCGACAATAATATACGCGCGGATTGTATCGTCACCGAGCAGTCGAGCAAGCGCTACTATCCAAACGGCTCGCTCGCGTCCAACGTTATCGGGTTCACGAACTTTGACGGCGACGGCGTTTACGGTCTTGAGGCGTATTACGACGATTATCTCCGCGGCACGGACGGCAAGGCGTTTTATCGTACCGACGGTCTCGGAAACGGTGTTGAGAACGAAAACGATTACATTTTCAACGCTACCGACGGATACAGCCTTGTGCTGACGCTTGACGAGGTATTGCAGCACTATCTGGAGAAGAACCTCGAGCAGTGCGTGTCGCAGCATTCGGTAATAAACCGCGCCTGTGGTATCATAATGAACTGTAAGACGGGCGGAGTGCTCGCAATGGCTACCTCTCCGTCCTACGATCTGAACGCCCCTTCGGAGCTTACGAGCCAATACGACCTTGACCTGCTCGCTCAGATGAAGGAGGATGGCAAGTCCGAGGACGAGATAGCAAAGCAGGAGAGTGTTCTCCGTGAGCAACAGTGGAAGAATAAGGCGGTTACTGAGCTGTACTACCCGGGTTCGGTTTTCAAGACCGTTACCGCGTCGTCGGCACTTGAGGAAGAGGTCATCAACATCAACTCCACCTTCTTCTGCCCCGGTTATGCGGACGTTGCGGGAACGAAGATCTCCTGCTGGCGCGAGTGGGGGCACGATACGCAGACCCTCCAGCAGGCGATGACGAACTCTTGCAACCCGTCCTTTATCGCGATAGGTCAGGCACTCGGAATGCAGAAGTTCTGCAACTACTTTGAGGCGTTCGGCTTTACCGAGCCTACGGGCATTGACCTCCCGGGCGAGGCGCAGAGCCTGTATGTTCCGTATTCAAGAATGAACCTTGTCGACCTTGCGATGTCCTCTATGGGTCAAACCAACAAGATAACGCCCATACAGATGTGTACTGCCTTCTGCGCGATAGTAAACGGCGGTCATCTTGTAACGCCGCATCTGGTAGACAAGATACTCGACAATAACGGAAACGTCGTCGAGACGAAGGAAACTCAGATAAAGCGTCAGGTCATTTCGGAGGAGACATCCGAGACCATGCGCGGCATTCTGGAGACGATCGTTACCGAAAACGGCGGGCACAACGCGTATATCGCTGGTTACAGAATAGGCGGCAAGTCGGGAACGGCGGAGAAGATCGACGAATACAACGCCGCGGGCGGAAAGGCAGGCGGCGCTCATATGACCTACATAGGAACCTTCGCAGCGGCTGTGCCTATGGACGATCCGCAGATCGTTATGCTGGTGCTTGTCGATACGCCTACGGGTCCGGAGTACTACGGCTCGGCAGTCGCTTGTCCTGTTGTTTCGGCGGTGTTCAATGACGGTTTGGAGCATCTGGGTATTTATCCTACATACACGGCTGAGGAACAGGCGAAAATGGACGCGGTCGTTCCGAACGTTAGGGGAGACCTGTCTATGTACGCACAGAGCTATCTTACAGCGAATAATTTCAAGGTAAGATTTGTCGGCGATCCTTCTGGCGACGCTCGTGTAACGGATCAGATACCTGCTTCGGGAAGCAGTATCCCTAAGGGTTCGACGGTCGTGCTGTATATCGGCGACGAGGAGCTTGAAATGGGTACTGTGCCGAGCGTGCTCAACATGAGCGTTTCGGCGGCTAACGAGGCAATAACGAACGCGGGCTTTAACATCAAGATACTCGGCGGCGCTGCCGAAAACGCAGACGCCGTAGCAACGATGCAAAGCTATCCCGAGGGTACTGCATTGTATAAAGGCAGCGTTATCGAGGTAACGTTCCAGGCGAATTCGTTCGGAGATTAAAGGCGGTGAACATATGACGATAGGAGAGCTGTTTTCGGGGATATGCGATATCCCCGCGGAGCTTGAAAATACCGGGGTCACGGGAGTGACCTCGGATAACCGCGAGGTCGAGAGCGGCTTTCTGTTCGTCTGCATTAAGGGCGGCAGCTTTGATGGTCATTCTGTTGCCGCTAAAATGATTGAAAACGGCGCCTGCGCGGTGGTAACGCAGGAGAAACTCGGACTTGACCGAGAAATAAACATTATGAATTCGCGAAGAATGTACCCCGAATTATTGTCGAGGTTTTACGGAAATCCGACGAGAAAATTCAAGCTCTGCGCGGTCACGGGGACTAACGGCAAGACGACTGTCGTCAACCTATGCGCTCAGATAACGCGCCTGTTAGGTCACAGAACAGGAGTTATCGGAACGCTCGGTACGGACACGGGCGGCTGTCTTTCGTATTCTCACGACGGTCCGCCTACCACTCCCGAGCCGCGCAGACTGTACCAATTATTCGCGCAAATGGCGGAGGAGAACACCGAGTATTGCTTTATTGAAGCAAGCTCGCAGGCACTGGCGCAGTACCGTTTCGCAGCGGATAATTTTGCTGTCGGAGCGTTTACAAACTTAACGCGCGATCATCTGGATTATCACGGGACAATCGGGAACTATTTCGCGGCAAAGCAAATGCTGTTTGATATGTGCGATAAAGCGGTCGTTAATATCGACGACGAATACGGCAGGAAAATTGCGGAATACTGTCACGAAAAGGGAGTTCCGCTGAAAACGATATCTGTGGACGGAAAGGCGGATTTTTACACGGAATTCGTCAAGCTCGCCGCTCACAAGTCCGAGTTTATACTGACCGACAAAGCCGCAGGGAAGAGCTATCCAGTGCGGTTTGCGATGACGGGACTGTACAACGTTTCAAACGCTCTCGAGGCGGCGGTCACGGTACACCTGACGGGGGTTCCTATGGACGAGGTGCTGTGCGCTTTTGAGAAGATAGAGGGTGTTGCGGGACGGCTGGAAACGTTGTATGCCGGCGATTTCACGGTGATACGCGACTACGCGCACACCGAGGACGGACTTGAAAAGCTGCTGTCTATGCTGAAACCGTTAGCCAAGAACAGGCTCATAGCGGTGTTTGGCGCGGCGGGCGAGCGCGACGCAGGAAAGCGTCCCGATATGGGAAAAGCGGCGGCGAAGTACGCAGACGTGCTTATCGTCACGACGGACAGTCCGCGCCACGAGGACCCGCAAAAGACAATCGACGACGTTGTGATCGGTATTCCCGAGGGCAGGGAGCACGAGGAGTTCACTGACAGACAATCCGCGATATTCCGCGCTCTCGAAATGGCGGAAAAGGGTGACGTTGTGGCGCTCTGCGGAAAGGGTCACGAGGATTATCAGGCGATAGGCGACGAGTACTTTCATTTTGACGAAAAAGAGATCGTCGACGAATATTTTAAAAAAGGGTAACAGGGGGGCGAGGTATGTTTTCAACTAAGGAGATCGCTAAGATCACGGGAGGCGAGCTTATCGGCGGGAGCATAAGGGTGAACTCGGTTTCCACCGACACGAGAACACTTAAAAAAGGAGCGCTCTTTATCGCAGTAAAGGGTGAGCGCTTCGACGGCAACGATTACATTAAACAGGCGGCGGAGAACGGCGCTGCCGCAGCGATATCCGACCTCGCAGCGGGAACGGTCAAGACTTCAATACCCGTTGTCTACGTCAGGAATTCGCGTACCGCTCAGCTTAAGCTGGCACGGTATTACCGCGATAAATTCGATATCAAGCTCTGCGGAGTGACAGGCAGTGTCGGAAAGACCTCCACCAAGGATATGGTGAGCGAGGTCTTATCGGTAAAGTACAGCACACTCAAGACCGAGGGCAACCTCAACAACGACATAGGCTTGCCGAAAACATTGTTTCGTCTCAATAAAAACACCGAGGCGGCGGTCATCGAAATGGGAATGAGCGACCTTGGAGAGATATCGGTGTTGTCAGGCGCGGCACACCCGACCTGCGCGGTGATAACGAACATAGGCTTCTGCCATATCGAGAATCTTAAAACACGTGAGAATATCCTTGCTGCAAAGCTGGAGATACTTGACGGCATGGACGAAAACGCGCCGCTCATAGTATATGGCGGCGACGAATATCTCGGAAAGATCACCTCGGAGGATGTAGGCGGCAGGCGGCTGATACGCTACGGATTATCAAAAAAATTCGACGTTTATGCAACAGCGTTATCTCAATCGGGGAACGGCGGCAAGTTCACGCTGCATTATAACGGTAATTCCTACAAGGCGTCCGTCCCCGTTGCGGGTGAGCATCATATATTGAACGCGCTGGCGGCGTTCTGTGTTGGTATCGAATTCGGGCTGTCTCCCGAAGAGATAATTCCTGCGTTTATGAGCTATGAAGGCAGCGGAATGCGGCAAAAGACCGAGCTGCGCGGCGATAATATCCGCGTTATCCTGGACTGCTACAATGCCTCGCCCACCTCGATGAGATCAGCGCTTTCGGTTCTCGGCGCGGTCAAGACCGAAGGAAGGCGCATAGCGGTGCTCGGCGATATGCTGGAGCTTGGCGAGCAGTCGAAGTCGCTCCATGCGGGACTTGCGGAATTTGCGGGAGAGCACGCGGATATGTTCTTCCTGTACGGCCGCGAGATGACCGCGCTTCGCGACGAGCTGACAAAGAGCGGCGCAAGGGTGATTCACAGCGAGAACAAGCAGGAGCTGACGGAGCTTTTACTTAACGAGATAAAAAGCGGCGACGCAGTGCTGTTCAAGGGCAGCCGCGGAATGAAAATGGAAGAGATCGCCGAAAAAATAAAATAATACCGGGAGTAAAATATGCAGATTTGGACAAGCGTTTTTGCGGCTATCGCGGCATTCGTGCTGACGTGGCTGGCAGGGTTCTGGTTTATACCGCTGCTCCATAGGCTGAAATACGGGCAGACGATACTCGATATCGGTCCTAAGTGGCACAAGGCGAAAAAAGAGGGCACTCCTACAATGGGCGGAATAACCTTTATTTTCGCGGTATTAGTGAGCTTTATCGTTGGAATCATAATTTTTTCGGCGACGGGCAGCGCGGACTGGGCGGGAGCGGATAAGGCGGAGTTCATACGCTCGATGGCGGGCATGATAATGGCTGTGATGTTCGGGTTTATGGGTTTCCTCGACGATTTCATTAAGGTGAAGAAAAAGCATAACGAGGGACTTACGCCGATACAGAAAATAATTTTCCAGGTGATGATAATCTCGGCGTACTTCGCGACGCTGTATATAAGCGGTCTGCGGCGCACGGTGATACTGTTTCCCGGAGGTCTGCAGTGGGACCTGGGACTGTTTTACTATCCGATAATGGGTATCGGTATACTTTATCTTGTAAACGCGGTCAATCTCACGGACGGTATTGATGGGCTGTGCTCATCGGTCACGGTGATATACACGGCGGTGTTCGCGGTGATCTCGGGAATGCTCGGAATGTTCGGCCAGCGGCTGCTTGCGTTGTGCGCGGCGGGCGGCTGCGTCGGATTTCTGATGTGGAACTTCCCGCCCGCAAAGGTGTTTATGGGCGATACGGGTTCGATGTTCCTCGGCGGCATAGTCTGCGCGCTGGGGGTGGGCTGCGGCGTGGAATTCCTCATGGTACTCGCGGCTATGGTGTATATTCTTGAGGCACTGTCGGTAGTCATTCAGTCGACGGTATTCAAGATAACCAAGAGAATTTACCATACAAAAGAGGGTAAGCGCCTGTTCAAAATGACGCCTATTCATCATCATTTCGAGCTCTTGCATTGGAGCGAGATAAAGATCGATGCGGTATTTTCGACGGTCGCGGCGCTTTTCGGAGCGTTTGCGGTGGTATTGGCATACGGAATGTTTGTTAGGTGAGCGTGTTCACATTAACGTTCCGGTTTAGGGAGGGTAAAAATGCAGCAAGCAAGACAGAATTCCGCGGCAAGGCAGCAGCCACCGCGAAATAATGCCCCCGCGGGCGTGCGCCGACCTCAGGGCAGAGTTGTCCGGTCATCACAAGCGAGCGCCGTTACAGAAAGTCAGAACAGGGCGGATCAGGGAAGAACTGCTTCGAAACAGGTTCGGAAGCCCCTCGGGCAGCAGATCGAAAAGACCGCCGTAAAAGCAAAGAAAAAGAAGAAGGTCAAAGACCCGAACAGAGTACGGTTTTTCACTCTTCAAGGCAGGGTAGACGTGCCTATGCTGATAATCATTATGGTGCTGCTGGTTTTCGGTATCACTATGATGTTTTCCGCGGGACACGCGCTTTCGTACAGTGAAAACAACGGCGACTCGTTCGCCTATGTCACCCAACAGATGAAAGCGGCGGGCTTGGGTCTGGCAGCGATGTTCGTGCTGTCGTTTTTCGACTACCGTTTCCTGCGGCATGAGTTCAAGCTGTTCGGCGGCAAAAAAAGTATCACCGTGACACATCTGTTTCTGTTCTTCGCTATGTTCCTGAATTTGCTTACGATACCGTTCGGCGTCGCAGCGGAGGGCGGTCAGAAACGTTGGCTTCCTGTTCCGGGACTGGGACAGTTCCAACCGTCCGACATTCTTAAGATTGCCGTTATAGTATACTTTGCTTATTTTATACATAAAAACTCGGATAAAATGCGCAAATTTTACGATGGAATATTGCGGCCCGGAGTAATGCTGGCGATCATAATTCTTTCAATGATAAGCCAGTGGCATTTGTCGTTTATGGTTATTATCTGTGTGGTTTTCGTGGCTATGCTGTTTACGGGCGGTTCAAATCTCAAGTATCTTGTTCCGATCTGCTTACTGGCTATCGGACTGGCGGTTTTTGTCGTAATGGTACTGGACGTCGGATACTTCAAGGACAGAATTACCTTTATGGATCCGCTTTCACAGCCCGGCGACGGTTCTTATCAGAACTATCAGTCGGCATTGGCTCTCGGTTCGGGCGGTATCTGGGGTAAGGGCTTCGGCAACTCGAGTCAGAAATATAATTATCTTCCCGAGGCTCACAACGACTTCGTTTACGCTATACTGGTCGAGGAATTCGGCTTGGTGGGCGGTCTTGCGGTCATCGTGCTGTTTTTGATTTTCGTGTTCAGAGGCTTCTACATCGCGAGAAAGGCGGAGGATAAATTCGGCTGTCTGCTCGCGACGGGTATCACTTTTCAGATAGGCTTGCAGGCGTTCCTGAACCTCGGTGTTAATCTGTGCTGCATACCGAATACGGGTATCTCAATGCCGTTTTTCAGCTACGGCGGTACGGCTCTGGCGCTGCAACTATGTGAAATGGGTCTGCTGCTGTCGGTAAGTAAGCGGGCTAAATTAAATTAGCGGCGCGGCGGTCATCGCGGCAAACAAAATGCAAGGTAATAAAGTTGTGGGGGCAAAAGTCGCAAGCAAGCTGCGTTGCCATAGTGAAACGAAGGCAATGCAAGCTTGGCTAGGCGAACGAGGTGAGCCGGTGCGAGCTTTTGCCTTTTAAATAAGGGGTATTATGAAGGTTATTTTTGCTGCGGGCGGGACTGCGGGGCATATCAATCCCGCGCTCGCCATAGCGGATAAGATGAAACAGGTGTTCCCGAATACGGAGATACTGTTTATAGGTACGCCTAGCGGAATGGAGAGCCGTCTTGTTACCAAGGCGGGATACGACTTCCGCGGCGTGGAGATGTCGGGATTTCAGCGCGGATTTTCACCGCGGGATATGTTGAGCAACGTCAAGGCGGCGTATCGTTACTTGATCTCGGCAAAGAGGGCTGTGCGGAAGATAATCAAGGAGTTCAAGCCCGAGCTTGCGGTGGGAACAGGCGGCTACGTTACCGCGACAGTCATCGGACAAGCCGCTGCGATGGGCGTAAAGACGGCAACTCACGAGAGCAATTCCTACCCGGGAATGGCGACGAAAATGCTTTCGGGAAAGGCGGACAAGGTTTTGCTCGCCGTCGAGGACGCGAAAAAGCATCTCAAGAATACCGACAATTGCGTAGTCACGGGAAATCCGTTAAGGACGAATATCCCCATTGAGGAGCAGTCCGCGGCGCGCAGACGGCTCGGTTTGTCCGACGGATTCACGGTGCTGTCGTTCGGCGGAAGTCTCGGTGCGAATAAGATAACAGAGGCGGTCGCTGAACTTATCGCGTGGGAAAAGAAAACGGGCGGTATCAATCATATACACTCGTTCGGGAGCAAGAACAAGGACACGTTCTACGCGGCTCTGGAGCAGAGCGGAGTCTCCGAGGATAAGAGCCGCCATATCTTCAGAGACTATATTGATAATATGTATACGTGTATGTGTGCGGCAGACTTGATAATATCACGAGCGGGAGCTATGACGATAACCGAGCTTACCGAGATCGGCAGACCGTCGATACTCGTGCCGTATCCCGCAGCCGCCGAAAATCATCAGTATTACAACGCGATGACTCTGGTCAACGAGAATGCCGCGATTCTTATCGAGGATAAGGAGCTGACAAGGGCAAGGCTGGTCAACGAGGTTTCAAAGCTGTATAACGATAGAGGCCGGCTGGAGCTTATGCGTGAAAACGCCGCAAAAATGCGCAAAGCCAATGCCGCGGATATTATCTTGTCCGAAATAATAGACCTTGTGGGCAGGGAGCACTTCGAGTAAACCCTAAAATTCACATAAAATCCCCGTTCAACATATTATGCTGTATAATTTGTTGAAAGGGTGATGTTATGGATAATCGCCGAAAATTTATCGTGAACGGCGGGCGGAAGCTCGAGGGCGAATTGAGAGTTCACGGCGCGAAAAACAGCGCTCTGCCGCTGTTGTCGGCGGCGGTTCTGGCACATGGAGAAACGGTGCTGCACAATTGTCCCGAGCTTACCGATGTGGACGCTGCTTGCAGGATATTGACCCACCTCGGCTGCCGCTGCAAAAGGAGCGGCGACACGGTGACGGTGGACGCGACAAACGTATCGGGCTATGAAATTCCCGACGCGCTTATGCGGGAAATGCGGTCGTCAATAGTTTTTCTGGGCGCGGTGCTCGGGAGGACGGGCCGCTGCCGTCTGTCGTTCCCTGGAGGGTGCGAGCTGGGTGCGAGACCTATCGATTTGCACCTCGCGGCGTTAAGGCAGATGGGCGCGGAGATCGCCGAGGAGCACGGATATCTCGACTGCACGGCGGCAGGAGGGCTTCACGGCGCGAAGATCACGCTTTCGTTCCCGTCGGTCGGCGCTACGGAGAATATCCTGCTTGCGGCGACGTCGGCAAAGGGGTTCACCGAAATACATAACGCCGCGCGCGAGCCTGAGATAGTCGATTTAGCGGACTGTCTCGGCAAATTCGGCGCAAAGATCGGCGGCGCGGGCGAGAGCGTGATAACCGTCGAGGGCACTCCGCGAGCCGAGCCGTGCGAGCACAGCGTTATCCCCGACAGGATTGTCGCGGGGACGTATCTGTGCGCGGCGGCGATAACGCGCGGCGAATTGATCTTAACGAAGTGCGAGCCGCGGCATATGAACGGCTTTATCCCCGTGCTGGAGGCAATGGGAGCACGTATCTACACCTATGGCGGAGGGAAGATGTATCTCAGCTGCAACAAGCGGCTTTCCGCACCGCCGACGGTGCGGACGATGCCGTATCCGGGGTTTCCGACGGATATTCAGGCGCCGTTCACCGCACTGTGCGCTACCGCCGAGGGAACGTCGGTATTCGTCGAGACGATATTCGAAAATCGTTTCAGGCACATTCCCGAGCTTGTTCGGCTTGGCGCGTCGATAAAGACCGAGGGCAGGGTGTGCGTGGTTCAGGGCGTTAAACGGCTGTCGGGTGCAAAGGTGTGCGCGGCGGAACTTCGCGGAGGGGCAGCGCTCGTCACGGCGGCTCTGGCTGCTGAGGGAACGAGCGAGATAACGGGTCTTTGCTACATTGACCGCGGCTATGAGTCGCTGGAGGGCGCTCTGCGGTCGGTCGGAGCGGATATCAAAAGAGTATGAACGGCTGTGCGGTGCCGCGGGGAGCAATCGCTTTCCGCGGTGTGCCGCCGTATAAAGGAAGTTGAAGGGAAGTGACGGTAAAATGCCGAATAAGCCAAAAAGGCAGGTCTCCGATAAAGTGCCGAAGGGTATGCTGAAATCAACTAAGGAGCTGCCAATAAAGAGCGACGCGAAAAAACTCCGTCCCGTCAACAATAAAAAGCCGCAAAACGTACAGAAACCGCATGCTTCGCGCAATAATGCGCCAAGGCAGTCCGCGCCGAAAAGACCCGTTAATCCGCAGGCACAAAAGGCAGTCTCAAAGGCGATGCGCTCCAAGACCGCGTCGAAAAAGCGCCGTAAATTCCGTGGCGGCAACTATATACTGTATTATATTCTGGCGGCGATAATCGTAGTTATCGTTATGATCGTGCTTGCGAATACGGTGCTGTTCAAGTGCAGCGAGATAGAGGTGCAGGGTAATATGCGCTATTCGGCGGCTGAGATAATCGGCAGATCGGGGCTGAAGTCGGGCGATAATCTACTGCACGTTAATGTCGGAGAGGCGGCGGATAAAATCGTCAATTCGCTGTCTTATGTCGATAAGGCTGAGGTCAAGCGTTCATTTCCGACAAAGTTTATCATTACCGTCGACGAGGCGGAACGTTGGTACGCGTTAAGTCAGGATGGCGTTAAGGCGGCGATATCGCGTATGGGCAAGATAATCGAACAGGGCAATACGGACGGGCTTACCGTTGTCAAGGGCTTTGACGCGGAGAGTATCGAGACGGGAAAATGGCTGAAATCCAAGACCGAGGGCAAGGATGAGATCCCGCAGATAGTATTCGATGCGGCAGAAAAGGCGGGACTTGAAAAGCTGGACGAGATAGATATGACGGATAGGTTCTCGGTCAAGCTGTCCGTGGACGGGGGTAGGGTCGTGCTGGAGCTTGGTCCTGCGATAGACGTCGAGAGCAAACTGCGCGTTGCGGCAGCGATAATCAAGGAGGAGCTTGGCGCGGAGGAGAGCGTTACGCTGCTGCTGACAAATCCCGAAAAGGTTGCGGTGAGGAACAAGCCCAAGCCGCCGAGCACAAGCAGTTCGTCAACGCCTACGTCGACAACGCTGCCTACTGTTCCCGAGGAGCCCGAGACCTCGGAAACCTCTGAGACATACGAGCCGCCGTCTTATGAAGAGCCGACCCACGAAGACCCCTATACCTATGAAGAACCGTGGACGAATGAGGGAACGTGGGAAACCGGAGAATAGTTTATACGCCGCCGCTTTTTGCGGCGGTTTTGGTTAAGGTAAATTATACCTTTTTGTACAATTCCACAAAAATAAGTCACAGCGATTGTGAAATTTATTTTAAAAAACAGTTGCAATTTTCATTTAATTCTGTTATAATAGTAAGTAGTATTTGCAAAATGACGTAAAAAGCAGGAGGAGTTGTAAGTTATGGCTTTTACGATTGACGATAACAACGACGGATTTGAAGTAGCCGACGATTTTCAGATGACGACCAAGATCATGGTCTTTGGTGTCGGCGGTGCGGGTGGAAACGCTGTTTCGCACATGGTTGAAAGCGGTATTCATGATGTTGAGTATGTTATCGCCAATACCGATGTTGCCGCGCTTCGCGGCAAGGACGGCAGTAAAATGAAGCGCATTCAGATCGGCAGAAAGACCACCAAGGGTCAGGGTGCGGGCAACGATCCGTCCAAGGGCAGAGATTCCGCGGAGGAGAATCGCGAGGATATCGAAAAAGCTATGGACGGCGTTTCTATGCTGTTTATCGCCGCGGGTATGGGCGGCGGTACCGGAACGGGAGCTGCTCCCGTCGTGGCGAGTGTTGCCAAGGATAAAGATATCCTGACGGTCGGTGTCGTTACAAAGCCATTCGGCTGGGAGGGTACCAGCAAAATGCGACAGGCTATCGGCGGTATCTCCGAGATGAAGAAGTATGTCGACGCGCTTATCGTTATCCCGAATGATCGTTTGAAGGAGCTAAAGGGTGCTAAGATTACGCTGAAGAACGCGTTTTCCGAGGTCGACAATATCCTCTGCAAGGCTGTAATGGGTATTATAAAGCTGCTCCAGGGCGACGGTCATATCAATGTTGACTTTGCCGATGTTAAGATGGCGCTCAGCAATTCCGGCATCGCGCATATGGCTATCGGTCACGGCAAGGGTGATTACAAGATCGACGAGGCACTTGACGAGGTTCTTAACAGCCCGTTGCTCGAGACCTCTATCAACGGCGCAAGACGCGGCTTGCTGAACATAAGCGTGCCGAGTACGTTGTCGTTTGAGGAGTTCGACAGCCTTACGCAGGATATCGCGGAGAAGTTCAACACCGACGCGAGATACAAGTTCGGCGTTGTGTTCGACGATTCGCTGGCGGAGGACGAAATATCGCTTATTGTTGTTGCTACGGACTTTGAGGAGGATGTGCCGACGACCTCGGTTTCGAGCGGATTTGCTTCCTCAGACCCCGAGCCCATGGCCTCTGTTACTGTGACGCCTACCTCCGATGGTTTTTCGGGAAATGTGGGATTTGCCTCGGGCGCGTCAGATATTGATCTGCTGCTTCAGAAGTTCAATAATGGCAGAGATTGATCAAGCGAAGATATCAGATATTTCAACAGATCCGGAGCCTTGCTCCGGATTTTTGTTGATTGTTTTACGAAAAAAATGATAATTCTCGGAAAAGCTCTTGCATTTTTTGCGGATTTGTTATACAATATAATATGTAGTATTGTTTTTATTTACATAATAGCATTTTTACGACTCAATATCATACTTAATTTTAAAGGGGTTAAAATATGGACAAGCTGGTAGCTTTTTTCAAAAATGTATGGTTCAGACGTGCCGTGGCACTGCTGTGCTGGGGATACACCGCTCTTATGCTCTGGGTGGCGTGGCTTAACTTCGGATTTTTCTTCGTGTTCGAAAATCCCACCCCGCTTTTCGTACTGTACCTTTTTGTGAATATCGCGGCGCTCGGACTGATGATCTTAACGAGAAAGCAGATGTTTACCAAGATAAATGCATATATTTTGCCGCCGATAGTGTTCGCAATCGTAATCTTCGGGTTTGGAAACTGGTATATGATCGCCCCGCCGTTGGTAGTTATGCTTGTGCTGTTTTTCGTCAATAATTCAAATGAAACGCTGAAAACCGTGCTCGGTACTATGTATCTGCTGATGTACGTTATCGGTGTTGTGGGCTATATCGGAATACGTATGTTTATGGGCGATATCACGTTTACGGGAGTTGACCTGACAAGACGCGATCCCGATTACGAAAAGCTCTCCGAGTCGGGAGAGTACCGTATCGTGCGCTATATCAACGATACCAACGAACGCAAAACGATGACGTATTATGTTGAATATACGGGCGACGATGTGGAGATACCGCTCGGGTTGTGCAAAAAGGTATTCGGCTGCAGACATATTCATACCGCGACATATCAGAACAAAAGCGAGGATCTTGTATCGTGGAGCACACAGAAGGTCGACGGAGTAAAGACCGACGTGCTGCTTGTCGAGGGAAGTCTGCGCGAAAATCCGTATCTCATTAAGCCTGCCGAGGAGGATGACAGCTCGGTCGGTTCTTCGCCGAGCCGTTCGTCGAGTTCAAGTACGAGAACGTCAGGCAGTACGTCGGGTGACTTGTCGGGCAGTGCAGAGACGGGGGAAACCGGTGATACCACACGCACTGCGGAATAATGCAAGTAAAGGAGAATTGCCTTGGAAAGAACGTTGAAGCTTGTCGGAAAGACTTCAAATGAGATTTTTCTGCTTCGTTATCCTGCGACGCTGTTGGACTTCTGCGACTTTGATCTGTCGCTTTTCGCTAAGGATTCCATAGATCTGTGCAATGACGCGCTGAAATCGGGCACACTGGACGCTGACCGCGTTTCCGACTTACGCAAGGACATTCAGAATGCTCATTGCTACATCAGGCATCATATCAGAACGATCTACGAAAAAGCCGTTCTGGACTGCTGGATCGACTATGTTTGCAGGCGTGACAATATCGGCGACAGCGCGTTGTGGAACCGCTTTGTGCGCTGTAAGACGCCGTTTGAGAAAACAGTGTTTGCGAGATTGTGCGACTTCCGCTACAACCGCGATATCAACCAGTGGCTCAATATCGTGAGAGTACAGGATTATGCGCGCACCAAGGTGCATTTTGTGTTCACCGAGACGGTAAAATCCGCGGAGGAGGTCGCCGCAAGAAGAAATTACTTCGATCTCGCGTTCAGCGTGACCGCGCGAGAGCTCGGCTGCAAGATCGAGGACATGGGCGTTACAAAGGTGTTTTCCGTCGGCAGGATACCGACCGCGCCGTTTATGTTTCCGAATATTTCCAAGGAAATAGTTCGCCACGTTCTAGCGGATTTCGATTACAGTGAGGACTATTCCGATGTTGAGAACTATGAGGAAATATCCGATCAAATAGCCATGGACGCGTTCTCCCGCATGAAGGAGGGTTTGCCGCAGGAGCTTTCAAGCTACAGCATTGTCCGCGGTAAAATGGAGAATTATCCTGAGAAAATATTTATGCCGTGCAGTCTGAAAGCCGTTATTGATCTTGAGATCGACACGATCATCGAAAACGGCGCGTGGCTCGCGAAGTGCAAGCGGTGCGGACGTTACTTTATGAAGGATAACGAGCATCCGGAGGATTACTGTTCGCGTTTTATCCCCAACGGCAAGACGTGCCTTGAACTCTGGGAGGAGGAGAACCCCAAGCCTAAAATGACCGACGCGCTCGAGAAACGCTGCGAAGAGGTCACGGACGAGATGTATCAGCGCGTTGATAAGACGATGAGCGTCAAGGAATACGACTACTGGCGAAATTACCTTGCGGCAATGAAGCAGAAGGTCGACAACGGCGAGATAACTCCCGGCGAACTGGAGGATTTTCTGAATTATTCGCTTGAGGTGGATATTACGCGAAGTCACCCTATCGTGGAAGTGCCTAAAAAAGACCCGGAGCCGCCGAAAAAGGGCGTGGTAAAGCCGTTTGTTCCAGAGAGGATAAATCGCAGCGACATAAAGCAGAATATTCCCGAGACCGATCCCGAGGAGGAGCGCGCGTTGAAGGAGGGCTTTTTCACGTCGCCGAGCAAGCAGCGCCGAAAGAGCGAGCAGCCGCAGATATCGCATATTATCCGCGGCGGCGAGAGCTTGGGCGAAAATCACAGTAAGCCTGACCCCGCGGGATTTCAACCGTTTGGCTCGCCCGTTCAGCCGCAGTCTGCCCCCGCTTCCGAGCCTGTCAAGGAGACCGTTCCCGAGCAGAAACAACGCAGTCCGTTTGAGGAACTGAAACGTCTCGAGGAACGACTTGAAGGGGAAAAGACGCGTTCCGAGCGCCCCGCTCCGCGTTTGCTGGAACAGAATGATAACGACAGAAACGCTTTCGGTCCGTCATTCTCCGCACCGCGCAGGAAGGAATTTACGGAGGAGTATCCGCGCGAAAGAGAGCATTACGAACGTCCTGAAACACAGCGTGCTGAAACACAACGTGCCGAGCCGCTGCTGGTTCCGCGCGGAGAATATACGGACGAGCACGCCGAGAGACCGCGCCGTGCTCCGCGGTTTGAGCCCGAATTCACCGACGAGTCCGGCGATCGGTATTACAAAGCTGTTTCCGAGCCTGTGTCGCAGCCGGCTCAGCTTGAGCCGCCGCCACCTCCGAAGCCTAAAGTAATACGAAAAAACGCAGCGGCTATCAGCGCTTACGGCAAAATGGCAGGCGCGTCCGTGACCGCAGCTCCGCCCGAAATGGAGCTCTTCTCCGAGCCGCCGACTATGGATCTGACTGATATCGCTCCGCAAGAACCTCGCGAGCCCGAACCGATAGCTCAGGTGCCGCCGTCTCGGGAAGCTCCGCAGCTCGACGACGATCCGTTCAAGGATATCGAGAGCATTTTTGATGTGCTTGAGCAGTCCGAGAGCGATATGGGTGCGCGCCCGAGGCGCACAAGAGCGCGCGGCGATGAGGCTGTCGACCACGGCGATAAGCCGTTGCCAAGAGCGATAACCAAGAAAAACGCGCCAAGCGGTATCTGGACAGAGGACAGGGAGCTGTTCGATGAGCAGTCCGCTCCTCCCGAGCAGTCGGAGCTTGATATGCTCAAGGAGAAAAAGCACGGCAAATCAAACAAGACAAAGCACCTTTATGACGCAATAATGCGTGAACCTAACGATAACCCGAATTTCAGAAGGTGATTAACTCAATTTAAGTAATTTGGCGCGTGTTTTACTTAAACTACGCGCTTTTTTGTTTGATATGTACAAAAAAATTATAAAACAAAAACTTAAAGTTTGGTTAATTGTACGGTTGCAATATTAAGTTAAATGATGTATAATATAAATAACAAAAGCGCGGACAGACTGCGCTGTTTGGAAATTTATATTGGAGGATAATTACAATGAGCATTAAAAGAATTTTGGCTGCTGCTTCCGCTTCCGTTGTTGCAGTAAGCGCTATGGCAGTCGTTGTTTCCGCTGCTAAGGTTTCTGTTCCCGCTAACCCCGAAAATGCATGGAAGGATGTTGAGATCTTTAAGGATGTAGCTTCTCTCGAGGCAATGCTCGACGACGGCAAGAAGGCTTCCGATGTTAAAACTATCACTATCAAGACCGACGGTTACAAGATGGGTATCGGTTTCCACGCTGCTGACGCAGATCTTACTTGGAAGCAGGCTACCGACGCAGGCTATGAGGATTACTACTTTGAGGATACAATCACCTTGAATGCATCCGATATCTCTCTGAGCGAAGAGAAGTGCTACCTCAAGATATTCTATGCACCCGGCACTGTTGACGCGGGCGAGTGCGAAGTAACCTTCACTTACAAAGAAGCTGCTGCTCCCCAGACACCCGATGACACTACTCCTTCCGAGTCTACTCCCGCAGACGATAACAATGCATCTAACGTTGATACTGGTGTTGAGGGCGTTGCTGTAGTTGTTGGAGTTGCGGCTGTTGCAGCAGGCGCTATGATCGTAGCTAAGAAGAGAAAGTAATCACAGTTTCTGAAAACTTCAAGTAAATACACAAACGCGGTGCAAAAGTGCCGCGTTTTTGTTGGTAATCACTAAAGAAACGTTTAAAATCGGCAAAGAAATTTGGCTAAACGGACAATTGCAATATGCTTATTAAAGGTGTATAATATAAATTGAGCAAAAAGTGCGGGCTGTCCGCACGCACATTGTTTGGAAAAAATTTACTTGGAGGAATTTACAATGAGCATTAAAAGAATTTTGGCTGCTGCGGCTGCTTCCGTAGTTACAGTAAGCGCTATGTCCGCAGTTGCTTTTGCGGGCATTACAAACGCTAGCGATGCAAATGGCAACTATATGGTTGACCTTATTGAGGAAGGCTATACTGTAACCGATGTTTATGGTTTAACAGTTACAATTTCCGGTGACTATGCTGATACCGGCGTTGGCGGCGGCATCGGCTTTAACAGTGCTTCCACAGGTTGGGCGCAGCACGAATGGGGCAATGCAGATGCTGGCAAGGAGATCACTCTTACCGAAGATAATAAGGTAACTCTTTTGCTGGATGCTCCTGCTTTTGCTGATTCTGATGCTAACGATCCTACCAATCCTTATGCACAGGTATGGATTGCTCAGTGGTGGGGCAATGATGCAACTGTTGAGAAGGTAGAGGTTCTTGGCGCTGGCGGTGTTGTTCTTACTGCAAACAACGCTGCTCCCGATGATACTACTCCTTCTGAGAGCACTCCCGATGATACCACTCCTTCCGAGAGCACTCCCGATGAGAACAAGCCAGAGGACACCAACAAGCCCAACGTTGACACAGGCGTTGAGGGTGTAGCTGCTGTTATTGGCGTTGCTGCTGTTGCTGCAGGCGCTATGATCGTAGCTAAGAAGAGAAAGTAATTAACTTAAATTACTGTTTTAACCGCGGTATCTTTTTGATATCGCGGTTTTTTATTGAAAAATTGTGCAAAATATACAAAAAATAAAAAAATGTTTAGTAAATTGTATAATTGAAACAAAAGTCCAAATACTGTATAATTTAATTAGTATTAAATGTGGGCAACTATGCCCTGCGTTTTTACAAATTTTTATATGGAGGATTTTACGATGAAATTTAAAAAATTCTTTGCCGCAGTCCTCGCGGGAGCTGTGGCATTGAGCTCTTTCTCATTGTCGGCGGTTGCGGCTTCGTCTGAGACGGGTACACGGACTAACGAGCCTGTTAAAATTGAATTAGCAACAAGTACATCTACCGGAGCGGCTCTTGAAGAAGGTGCAGGAGGAAGTGCGGGATCTAATATTGATGTTCCCACTACCGGAGTTGATGGCTTGGCGATAAAGAAAGTTGTTGTTGAATTTGATGCTGATAAAATTACAACAGATTACTTTAATGGTATAATTGGCGCAAATAAAACAGGTGATGATTGGTATCAGAGTGCACAATTGGCATATCCCGAAAACAATACTTGGTCTTGGGATTGTGCAGATGGCATAGTTGGAAATATTCAGGTTCAGTTTTGGTGGATAAACAAGGTACAGGATGACACCAATACTCCCGGCACAGTTGCTATTAAGTCTGTAACAATGTATGACGAGAATGATATTGTTCTTGCAATTGCAGAGCCTAAGGCTGCTACTGAAACTCCCGATCCCGGTGAGGACGGTGATGTTGTAAAAATTGAATTAGCAACAAGTACATCTACCGGAGCGGCTCTTGAAGAAGGTGCAGGAGGAAGTGCGGGATCTAATATTGATGTTCCCACTACCGGAGTTGATGGCTTGGCGATAAAGAAAGTTGTTGTTGAATTTGATGCTGATAAAATTACAACAGATTACTTTAATGGTATAATTGGCGCAAATAAAACAGGTGATGATTGGTATCAGAGTGCACAATTGGCATATCCCGAAAACAATACTTGGTCTTGGGATTGTGCAGATGGCATAGTTGGAAATATTCAGGTTCAGTTTTGGTGGATAAACAAGGTACAGGATGACACCAATACTCCCGGCACAGTTGCTATTAAGTCTGTAACAATGTATGACGAGAATGATATTGTTCTTGCAATTGCAGAGCCTAAGACTGCTACCGAGACCCCTGATCCTGGCGAGGATGATGTTGACACAAGTACATGGAAACCCGCGGCAAATGGCTTTACAACAGCGTGGGGCGGTTGGAAAGGCTGCAGTGCAGATGCTGGAACACTCAACTATACATGCACGATTAAGGATGTCATGAATGCAATTAGTGTTACAGATATTGCTGATTTCGGCGGTTTTATTGCACAGGTTTGGAACGGTACAGTAGGTGCAGAGGTTTCTTATACTGTAATTATTGAGGCGGCTGACGGAACACAAAAGGCAAAGGACAGTGGTACAACAACAACCGTTGATAATGACGGCATCCCCGAAACAAATTTAAAGCAGTATGCTACTGAAGCATGTGGCGGTAATATGGTATTTGCTGCAACAGATAAGATCAAAATTGCCGTAGCGGCAGGCGATACTCCTCCCGAAATTCCGGATGACGAGCCCGGACAGGAAGAAACAACAAAGACTTTGACCTTGACGGTTATTGACGCTTCCGGTTGGGGCAAGCCCGATGTACAAAAGGCAGCTCAGAAGAACACCAGTATGACTCCCACAGGCTTTACTGTTGGAGCAACAAAATACGGCGATGTAAAAAATGCGACTGTTAAGTTAAACGGCGCGGAAATAACAAATATTTCTATTCCGGGTGTTGATCTCACTGATAGTGAGAATATTACTTTTTCGTTGTATGCTCAGTGGGGCGACAATTGGACATGGACTTCCGGCGCAGCGGATGGTTGGAATATGTCAGATATAACAGGCGTAGCCGATTCCGATGTACTTAAGGAGTTTGGCTATCAGATAAATGTCAATGGTACTGTCGGCGGTATAAATGATATGACTCTTGGCGATACCATTACTGTTACTATCAAGTATACTGACTTTGTGGCTACCGGTATTTCCGGCGGCGATACTCCGGGTGGCGATAATCCCGGCGGTGATACTCCCGGAACTCCTAGCATTCCTTCCAGACCCTCTACTCCCAGCGAGCCCGAGGAGACCGTGAAGTTTGAGGACGGCAAGAATGAAACAGGTGCAGTTGTTGAAGCTCCCAAGGACGCTTTTGAGAAACCTGATGATATTACATTCAACGCAGCTTCCGTTGCTGAGGAGACCAAGGATGAGATCTTTACATTCGACCTCTCCTTCACTGATAAAGACGGCAATAAGGTTCAGCCTAAGTCCGCTGTAACCGTTAAGCTACCTGTTCCCGCAGCACTGACTGGTAAGACCGTATACGTATACCACGTTGAGGAAAATGGTACCTACACTGAGATCAGCTGCAAGGTTGAGAACGGTATGGTAGTATTCAGCGCAAAGAGCTTTAGTAAGTATGTAATTACAAGCCAGAAGCTCAATGCAAACGGCGAGCCTGTTGCGGATCAGCCCGGCACGACCGATCCCGGTACGAACAATCCCGGCAACACAAATGAGCCTAACGTTAATACAGGTGTTGGCAGTGTAGCTGTTGTTCTTGGTGTTACTGCTGTTGCGGCAGGTGCTATGATCGTATCCAAGAAGAGGAAGTAATTTCACTTTCGGATAAGCGATTTTACGCTGAAGAGCGTACAATTTAAAAACATTGTGGTGTCGAGCGAATGTGCTTGACACCACATTTTTTATTTAACAATGATAAAATGCCGCGCAGTCATTTTCTTTGACCACACGGCATATACTTTATAAGGCAAAACCGCCGAAAGGTACGGCGGTTTTGAGTTACTGGGCGATTTTCTGCATTTCGCTCAGCTCTGCCAAGCAGTCACGGCAAATGTTGCGACCCTTGAAAACCGTTATGCCACTTGCGTTGGAACAAAATGCACATGCGGGCGAATATTTTTTCAAAATAATATGATCGTCCTCGACGTAAATTTCAAGACTATCTTTCTCGTCAATGTCCAAATTTCTTCGCAGCTCAATCGGAATAACAATTCTGCCAAGCTCGTCAACTTTGCGCACTATACCGGTAGATTTAACCATTTCGTTTCCTCCCTTGCCAAAAATCCGATGCTCTCGTCTTCACCTTTAATTATACCATATAACGACAATTTTGTCAAATTTTTTAGTACACATCTTTTTAAATTTGTGGGATTTATCCAGCAAAAATTGTAATTTTTTGTCAGAAATGGTGCATATTAACAAGGTAATAAAGGGGAAATATTGGTAAATGAAAGTAATTTTGGTGGTTATTCCCATAATATCGTTGATTTTCGCTGCGGTCAACGGGAAAATGTCAGAGCTTTCCTCTAGCATAATTTCCAAGTCTGGTGAGGCAGTGGAATTAGTGATTTCGCTGTGCGGTATCATGTGCTTCTGGTGTGGACTGATGAGGGTTGCCGAGCGTGCGGGACTGACCGAGAAGCTTGCGCGGCTGCTGTCGCCTGTGGTTTGCGCATTGTTCCGCGGAGTGCCTAAGGGGAGCAAGGCGGTTGGATTGATAACGATGAACCTTGCTGCGAATATTCTTGGTTTGGGTAATGCGTCCACCCCCCTCGGTATAGCCGCGATGCGTGAGCTATCCGAAATTGAGCACGCCCAAGAGCATGCTACCGATAATATGATACTTCTTGCAGTCCTCAACACCGCGAGTTTGCAGATAATTCCCGCCACAGCGGCGGCTCTCCGCACCGCAAACGGCGCGGAAAATCCGTTCGATATCCTGCCGTGTGTGTGGATAGTGTCTGTGTATGCGGCGATAGTTGCTGTGATCGCGGCGAAGATCATGGGCAGGATATCCCGAAAGAGGGGAGAGCATTGAGAGATTTTACTGACTGGATAATCCCGTCGATAGCCGTGGCGGTGTTTGTTTACGCTGCGATTAAACGCGTGGATGTGTTCGAAGCATTCTGTGAGGGTGCCGCGGACGGCATGAAAACCTGTATAGATATCCTGCCTGCGTTGGTGTTGTTGCTCGTGTGTATCGGAATGTTCAGAGCAAGTGGAGCGGTCGAGGCATTGACTACGCTGCTGAAGCCGCTTTGCAGTGCGATAGGGTTTCCGTCTGAGGTCGTGCCGCTGGTGATCTTGCGTCCTTTTTCGGGCAGCGGAGCTATGGCGGTGTATAATGAGATCGCCGCGACAGTCGGTTCGGACACATTTGCGGAACGCGTCGCGGCAGTACTGATAGGTTCGTCAGAGACAACGTTCTATACTGTTGCAGTCTACTTCTCGGCGGTAAAGGTGAAAAAAACACGCTATGCCGTTCCCGCAGCGCTGACTGCTGATCTGACAGCATGGATAGTTTGCGGTTTTACTGTTTTTGTCTTTTTCGGTAATTAAATGCTTTGCTCCCGAATATAATGTACAAGCAGAACGATTGTAAATATTCGGGAGGTTAATATGAAAATTACGGATTTACTGTCAAAAAATGAAGAAACAAGTGAGGATATTCGCAAGAAAACGTTTGCGCGTGAATGCGGCGAATTGACAGAGCGCTTAGCCGATATCCGCGCAAATTTCGACAACGTGACTGATGCTGCATCGATTGATGCGCTAATTTACGAGGAGAACGCTGTGCTTTGCCGTCTCGAGCAGTTATACCGTGATGCGCGTGTCGAAGGTATCACGTTGGAGCTGCATGAACGTACAAAAAAATAATTTTTACATTCTTGAATATTGGACAAATTTCCGCACAAAATATGACTGCGGCAGATAAAACCGCAATAAATAATGTGATATCGTTCACAGGAGGAACTAATTATGTCTAATCAGAATAATCAGAACCAGCAGAATCAGCAGAATCAGTCTAACCAGAATCAGCAGAACCAGTCCAACCAGTCTAACCAGAACAAGCGCTGATATGAGCCGGGGCAACCCGGCTTTACATATTTTTTTAAAAAAGTACTTGACAAATTTCGGGAGATATGATATAATATTATAGTCAAATAAATGTGGAAAGATGGCTGAGCTGGTCTAAGGCGCACGATTGGAAATCGTGTAACGGCTAATACCCGTTCGAGGGTTCGAATCCCTCTCTCTCCGCCATAGGAAAAGACAGACCGCCAAGAGGCGGTCTGTCTTTTTTATAATATTTTCGATTGAGTGTACGCAAACGTACAACTTTAGATGGTAGAGCCAAATGGCATACTTAGACTGACAACACCTTACGGAGGAAAATAAAATGAAAATGATGGATTGTGTGGAAGTAATTGTTGAAAAAGAAACCTATGCGAGGGAAGGCGTTCATAAAGGTATGCAGGGCTGGATCTGTTTGGAACAGAAAACAAAAGGCTATTGGTTGGTCAATTTCCCGCAGTATGGGGAGAAAGATGATATCGCTGAAATTGATATTTGCGAGGAAGATTTAAAAGAAATCCCTGGCATGGATGCCAAAATCAACGAAAAGATCAAAGAGCAATTTGAGCGCTTGGAGCATAAGACAGCCGCAATCTCTGATGAGGACAATTCTTGCTATTTGGTGTAACCCATCAAAAAAGGAGTGCATCAAAAGTGGGGACCTGCTCCAAAAGCGGGGCACAACTTATGTTGTGCCCCGCTTTTTCTACGATCCTGCCTGAACACCTATCCCCGCCGGCCAGGGAGCGCCCATAAGAATTCCAAATATTCCGGCGATAAATCCCCTCCCCCGGGCATAGAGTGTGAGAAGGGAGGGATGGTCTTGTCTGAAAAAATCTTGTCCGCCGGGCGGGGGGCCCTGTTTCTCACCGCCCTGTCCACCCTGTCCCAGCTGCTGGGCTTCGGCTACCGGGTGGCCCTGTCCAGGCTGGCGGGGGCGGAGGTGATGGGCCTGTATCAGCTCATTATGCCGGTATACTCGGTGCTGCTGTCCCTCACCGCCGTGGGGGTGACGGCGGTGGCCTCCAACCTCA
>ERZ777305.799-NODE-799-length-46848-cov-3.687646_pt1 | contig 46848 bp, 45 predicted proteins | sample MGYA00374965_ERZ777305 | MGnify/ENA primary metagenome ERZ777305 (study PRJEB29328, sample SAMD00013331) | mouse gut metagenome | study: EMG produced TPA metagenomics assembly of the Metagenome analysis of fecal microbiota from mouse which was promoted...
CCGCCTGCCAGGATATTTTCCATCAGCATGGCATGGATATCCTTGACAGTCTTTTCATCCAGGGCGCACCCTTCTTCGATACGGTTCTTTACATACCGGAATGCTTTTTGGTGATTCACCTGTTCGTAGATTTCCCGCAGGTTCTTGCCGCCCACACTGATCCCGTCTTCCAGTACCAGTTTTGTCTCCACCAACGTTAGGGTATTCCCCTCTATGGCGTGTAAGCGATATCTTTTCTAGAACCTGATAGACCGCACAAGGTCTGGTCAGGTGAGGAAAACTATCTGAGAAAAACTATAAATTCATGAAAATGTCAGTAATCTTTCCGGGGTTTTCGACGATATAATAATAAGAAAGCAATATATTATGCAGTAGAAGGAGGAGTCGAACATGAGCGGCATTTCTGGGATCAGCAGTAAATCCCCTTATCTATTCGGACAGATTGCAAGCGGAAACAGATTGACATCCGCGGCGAACGGAGCTGCGGAACTGGCGATTACGGAAAATGAAAAAGCCCAGATTACAGGTCTTAACACAGGTACGAAGAATCTTAACGACGGAGTCAGCCTGCTGAAGACTTCGGATTCTGCGCTGGGCGGCATAACGGATTCCCTGCAGAGAATGCGGGAGCTGGCTCTTCGCGCTTCCAGCAGCATTTTGAATCCATCCAACCGCGGGGAGATTCAAAAGGAAATCAACCAGATAAAACAGGAAATTGACCGGACTGCCAGGCAGACTAATTTCAATGGTCTTTCCCTCCTGGACGGAAGCCAGGCAGGGGGCGTGAATTTGGTGGGTGATGCGTACGGCAGCGAGATTGCGATCAATGATTCCGTGAATGCGGCCATTGATGCGTTGGGCCTGGGAGATTTTGACGTTACCAAAGATTTTGACATTGGGAAGATAGACAAGGCTCTGGAACAGGTGACCGGAGAGCGGAGTACCCTGGGCGCACAGTACAATAAACTGGAATATGCGATTGATTACAACGGATATGCCTCTGAGAATCTGACGGCATCCATGAGCCGCATGGGAGACAGCGATATAGCGAAGAAGCTGACGGAACTTAAGCACCAGCAGACGATACAGAGCATAACCATGATGCTGCAAAAGAAGGGCATGACTCAGAAAGGCCAGCAGATCCTGGGAGCTCTTCAGATGTAGGCGTCAGAAGGATTGCTGAAAATAAATAGGAGACCCATCATGAGCAACTACTTTATTCAGACCTATACCTGGAATCCCTGGCAGAATCTTGCCGCTGAAAAATATCTGGCCGGCCGGATCAAAGAGGGCGATGTCATGCTTTACCTGTGGCAGAATGATCACACCGTTGTGATTGGGAGGAACCAGAACGCCATCCGGGAATGCCGGGCCCAGCTTTTGGAGGAGGAAGGCGGCTTTCTCGCCCGGAGGACTACAGGGGGAGGAGCCGTGTACCACGACCTGGGCAATCTGTGCTTTACCTTCCTGGCATCCCCGGAGGAGTACAATCTGGAGAAACAGCTGCAGGTGATTCAGCATGCCTGCCGGAAATTCGGGGTGGAGACCCATTTTTCGGGCAGGAATGACATTATTACGGAGGATGGTTACAAATTTTCCGGAAATGCCTTTTCCAAGAATTCCAAATGCCAGATTCAGCACGGAACTCTGATGGTAAATGTGGATGTATCCCAGCTTGGACGCTACCTTACTCCCTCCAAAGATAAGATGAAGGCCAAAGGCGTGAAATCCGTCCAATCCCGGGTCTGCAACCTGAAAGATTTAAACCCGGAGGTGACGACAGATGCCATGCGGCAGGCCTTAAGAGAAAGTTTTGAGGAGCTGTACGGCGCTTATGAGGAACTGGAACCTGCGATTCTTGATAACCCGGAGGTGAAAGAAACCTACGCCCTCTATTCTTCCTGGGAGTGGAAGTTCGGCAAATCACCGGAATGCGAGACCAGCTGCAGCCGGCGTTTCGACTGGGGGGAATTGGAGGTTTACCGGAAGCTGAATGCTATGCACATCAGCGAAATTATGGTATTTTCCGATATGCTGGATGTGGAGCTTCCGGGTAAGATAGAGGAACTTCTTCTGGGGAAGCGGTATGATATGGCGGATGTGGACTTAGAACAGGATTTTCCGGACTGCAGTGAGGAGCAGAAAGAAAAGATCCGGGAAGTTATCCGGTGGCTGGCCGGGCTGCGGGAGTAAAGCCGCGGAGGTGTTTTAGATTCTATAATTATTGAAGATTTCAAATCATAAAGGTCTTGCTGTTCAGGTGTATGTGCTAAATATTGCTGAGCTGCAAGACCTTATTGTATAATGTAGATTAAACAGATGAATGTATACTGGCTTTCTGTGTATTGTTTTATGGGATAAAAATATTGTAAAAATAATAATTTTTATCAAAAAAATTACAATAAAATATATAATATAATAAAAATTAGAATAAACATTTTATATTATGTTGAAAGTGCAAAAATTAAATGATATAATAGATAGAAATAGGAAAGGGTGCGTGAAATGGATTATCTAGAAATTGTGAAAGAGTTTTTGAAAGAGTTTCCGAATTATAAAAATGATATTTCTAATTTTAATAAATTTTTGGAGTTGAAATGGAAACATACACTTTCTGACGATATGATTCAGATTTTTATTCAGGGATTAGATGTAGATTTTATTGTAGAAAGTTTGGATTATCATGTAAAGGAAACAAAAACGTATACAAAGCGTACATCTGCTAGGCGATATGCCACCGTAGTAGGTTGCTTTTTTGATTTTATAAGAAAACATACAACTATTAAAAATAAAGAATTATTTGATGCAGTGTCCTATGGAAGAAACCGGGAAAATGCTTATATGAAACGCATGATGGCGTATATTAACCAATCCGAAGTATTGGAAGGAATTGCTGAAGTGGAAATATTAAGCCATAGCGAGGTAGAAAAGATTTTAGATTGGACTGGGGCGCAATTTGAAAAGGGAATAGACTGGAACGATGTTTCGAATTTTCGTAAAGCTATGGCAGCATTAGGAATAAAATTAATTCTTATGTATGGCATTACTTACCGTGAATTGAGAAAATTGAAGTGGGAGCAGTATGATGAAATACTTGGAATCTTAAAAATTGGAGGTTTCGAACTTCGTTTACCGATGAGATTGTCTTTTGAGATGCAGCTTATGAAAAAATTTTTAGAGGATTCAAATAAAATGCAGGAAGAAGGAATCCTCCTTGTAGATTACGATGGAACTGCATGGGGAGAAATTACTTCATCTTCTCATATTCCGGATTATTTAGGAACGTTGATTGAAAATACAAGCATCACAAGCATGGTAAAATATGGAATAAGCGAATTGATCATGGCGGGGCTTAGTGATGCAGTAATAAAACGTATTACAGGAGCAAGTGATAAATTGATTGCAGGATGTATGGGGCAATGGGGCAGGAATATGAATGATGCAATCAATAATCGGCTCGTTACAGTTGATTTTTATTATAGATTTTAAATTGAAAAAGGAGCTTTTGCTATGAAATATGTTCGACTAAACGAAATCATATTTACAGGAAAGCAAAATATACAGTGGGATGAGGTTGAAACGTATTTAAAAAGATTTATTGGAATGTCTTTTGCGGTAAGTGAATATAAAGATATATTACATATTAATTCACTATTTGCAAATGAATATGCTGAATCAAAGTATACCAAGAAATTAAGAGGAAGTATGGCAAAAGTAAAGGCCAATATTGTTCAAATATTACCGCAGTTAATAGAAAATGCTACGAACCGTCGATGGGTTGAAAATAAAAATGAAAAACATGCAAACCATGCAGGAAAGGGGTGGTATCGATACGATACGTTTTTTTCACTTCCTGTACGGGCAGAAAATGAGGAAGAGCTCCGCTGGAACTTTTTTTCTGCAACGCTGGTAGTTCGAATAAATGACAGGGGGCTTTACTTGTATGATATTGTAAATATAAAAAAAGAAGCACGTAAGCCGCGAGAATCCTGACGATAAAAAGACCACCCGGTAAAAAACTGCCTCTTTTATTCATAGTATATTGTAAAAAATTTGCTTTGTCAAGAAAAACCATTCGTTCACTTCTCCCCAATCGGGCTCAATCCAACATCTATAAAAAAAAAGACAATATCCCTAAAAAAGAACAACCTAACCCATATTGAGTTTTTTGTTATATCTCTGTATAATTAGTTCATAGAATATGGAAAAACCATGCTGGTTTTATGTGTTTTAGACAAAAAAATCATGGGGGGGTAATTGCGCAATGAAAAAAGCTGATAAGATAAGAAAATGGAGACAAACACGCAGCCGTATTCTGGGAATTTTGCTTGTGTTGTCTATTTGCGCATCTTCATTAAATCTTCCGATGGTATCTGCCTCTGCAGCTATACTCCAGGAAGAACAGGAGGCGAAAAAGGATACGGAGAACGGCAAGCCGGCACAGGATTCACTGGCGCCTGCAGAAGAAACCGATCCGGAGGAGCCCGGAAATCCCCCTGCGGAAGAAAACCAGGATGTGAGCGGTAAAGAAGAGAAAGAAGAGGGCGAGGGCACGGCAGAGACGCCGTCCCAGGAACCGGAAGATACCCGGCCGGAGGAAGAGGCCCCCGCTGACGAAGAGCCTGCGGAAGAAGCGGATACACCGGCTGAAGATTTAGATACCCCCGAAGAACGGGCGGGGGGTGAAAATGTAAGTTTTGTCTTCGGCAAGATAGAAGGCGGAAATATGTCTGAGGAGACGCCGGAGGAAGAAAAGGGCCGGCGGCTGATGCTTGGCCACGGAGAGTCCAACGGAGCTACCTTTGAGCTTTCTGCCATTGCCCAGTTCGGAAGCGGAGAGGCAAAGGACGTTTTCTTCACCCTGGAACTGCCGTATTTTTACCGAAGGGATGACGGCATTCTCGTAGCCACCTATGAGGCGGACGAAGTGCCCGAGGACCAGAGAGGGTCCATGTATGTGGGGGCGAAGGTTGTAGGAGACACAGACGGATGGCTGGTGGACGTGGCCGGAGAGTATACGGGAAAGATCCGGTTTAGCAGCCGGAATGTGCTGCCTACGGGTACAACCCAGACCCTTAAGGTAAAGATCTATCTCCATGGAGATATCCCGGAGAATACCACGGCGCCCATCCGTATGGGCGGCGGCTACGGATCTTTCCAGGATGTGGGAGTAGGAGCCGGGTATGAGATCAGTCCGGGAGAGACACCGGATTCTGTCTGCGTGCTCACCTGCTCCAATCTGAAATGGGAAACCAGCCTGGAGGGCGTGGAACCCCGGAATGCCCAGTGGGACGTGTACAATTACCTGGTCTACCGGGCCGTGATTGCCAACACGTCGGAGGACGACAAGAGCCATATCAAATCTTTTAACCTGAACGTAAGACTTCCGGCAGAGGGAGACGGCGGAAAGCTGTGGGGCGTTTCGGATAAGGAAGCCATGAAGTGGCTCTACAACGACGGGAACCCGGTGAAAAATACCGGCTTTAACCCGGAGGACCGGGAGAAGGAATTTGTGGGCGTGCCGGGAGAAGGCGGGGCGCTTATTTATGATGTCACGGAGCTGTCGGAAGAGGAGCTGGCCAAGTGGGATTTGACTTCTTTTACAAATGCCCGGGATAAGGAGGGCACTGTCCAGGAGCCCATTCCCTATCATTTCACAGTTAACGGAGGCATTTACTTTGAGTGGAAGGGAGAACTTCACCATTCGGAGCAGCGGGTCTTTTACATAGCCGTTCCCATCAGCGGGAATGTGCCTGGGGATGAAGAGCAGGAGATACCCGCCCAGTCCTATCACACCATTGCTTTTGGAGAGAATGCCACCTGGACGGTTCAGAGAAAATGCGACGATCATGGCTTTGAGCCGGCACGGATGGAGCTGTTCCGGGAGAAATATGTGCTGGATGATTCGGGAAACCGGGTAAAGACCAGGAAGGCATCCATCGGTGATGAGGTGGTATTTTATCTGGAAGATTTCCAAAACGGCGGAAACATTCCCTTGTTTGACAGCTATGCGGAAGATCTGATAGAACGGGATTTTACCCCTGTGCAGATTAGTGTGCAGATGGACCGGCCTGAGGAAGCGGACCGGGAACCGCAGCTTACGGACTGGTTTGCCGGACCGGATGCTGTGGAATTTGAATTTGCCCCTCAGGGGGGTGGAGACGCGCAATACGTTTCTTTGGGAACGCTTGCGCCGGATACAGGAAAAACATCGGAGAGCCTTTTCGTCTGGTCCATGAATGCGGAAAAGGCCATTCAGGATTATCTGTCGGGAAGCGGAAAAGGGAGTACCTATACGGGACGTTTCCGGGTCCGTTTCTGCCACCGGATCGGACCGGGGGCTTCCCTGGAAGGAAGAATTGCCGTCCGGGGCCGGGTAAACAGCGGTATTACCTATACCAACAAGCTGGCTATGGGCGGAGAAACCTGGAAATGGGTTTCGGAAATTGCAGGGGACAAAGGATATCTGAAAACACCTCATAAGCTGGAAGGAGCTGCCGCCACCGTGGTCACGGAACCGGTAAGCCCCCTTATGAGTGCGGAGGCATACCGTATATTTGATGACGGAAGTATGACCACCGGAAATCCTCTGGTAGTTCCGATCAATGTGGAAGGCGTAGGATACCGGTATAAGCTGGGAAATAACAGCAATTCAAAGATTTATCCGGGAGTATTCTCCACGGAAGCAATGGCAGAAGTAAAGGCGGGCCGGGTGAACGGTTTTATCACCCGGCGGCTTGTGCTGTCCAAAAAACTGGCGGGGGAGAAGGCCGAAATCCATTCCGTAACCATATACACTTCTTCCGGGAGAAAGATAGAGATTCTGCCGGAAAACTTTACGCAGGATGCAGACGGAAACTATGTGCTGGATCGGGCGTTGTGGGCCAGCGGGGGCGAACTGCTCCGGGCAGAAGTGAATTTTGATACATTCGGGGCCAAGATTGCCCTTTCCGGGGATGTATTTGTCGCCCTGGAGGGCCATTCCAATATTGTGAGCGCCAGCCTGAAAAAAGAGGGGACTTTTACGACCCGGTATGCGGATGAGACATTGAACAAAAGTGTCAAAGCTTCCGCTGCTTTGAATGTCTCCAGTATCCAGGCGGTGCTTCGGGGGGAGAGTTTTATGGGGGAAAAGCGCTCGGCTACCAATGAAGCGGGCGCCAAGTCTCCCCAGAAAACAGTGCACTCCTTGGAGGTGCCCAATGGGAAGACCACAGGTTATGAGTTCCGGATTGCCAACCAGGCGGTGGCGTCTTCCGGGGAGACGGATTTGGTTCTGGATCTTTCTGACGGAGGACGGAACGTAGGAAATAAAGGAACAGAAGATAAAGTCCATGTGAAGGGCTTCCAGACGGAGGAAATCGCCGTTTCCGGTTATGAGGATACGGTGGAAATCCGGGAAATCCGCATCTACGACTGGAATCAGGATCCGGAGAAGGAGGAAGCCCGTGTAGTGATTCCTTTTGACAGTCTAAAACCGGAAGACCCGGGCCCGGATGCAGACCCGGCCGGGAGGCTCGTGATCGGAAAAGATCTTCTGGCAAATGTGGAACGGGTAAAATGCGTGGTGATTGCCTGCGACGACTTCTATGGATGCGAGACACCGGATCAGGCCGAATGGCTGCGGATAGTTGTGACGGGAAATTCGGACTGGTACAACGAACTGGATGCTTCCATGACTTTCCGCCCGGCCAATGAAACCATGGAATCCGTATCCCTGAAAGACCGCCTCTATGTGGCCCAGCCCCGGCTGGAAGTGTATGCTCATGTGGAGTATTACGAGCTGCAGGAAAAGGCAAAAACGGAAACGGAAAATACAGACCAGAATGAGATGTACCTGGGCGTGCCCTATGACCGGGATTTCACCTGGCGGGTGGAGGCCAGAAACGGCTTTACTTCCCGTCTGGAGGATGTAGATCTGATTGTAAATCTTCCTATCCGTGACGCGGCCCAGGGCGAAGAAGCGCATACAGGATTCCACACGACCGGGATTCAGGCGGAGAAGGAGCTTCTGGAACAGTTTGGGGAGCTTGTGTCCCTCACACTACAGGATGTGGATGCCTCCCGGGGAATCTGTTTCCTTTATGATGCAGGGGAGAAACGCTTTACGGCGGAAGACGGCTCCGGCACCTTTGTGCTGGACGCAGAGGGGAATCTGACCCTTACGGAGGAACAGCTCATAGCATGGGGGATTCCCAACTTAAAGAGCATCATTATTACGGGAAAAAGTTTTGCGGTCAGCGCACCGGGGGAGACCTTTGCCCTGCGGGTTCACGGATTTTCCGATTCTGATTTCGGGACGGAGGACCGGGTGCAGGCCTGGGGAGACAACTACCTGGGCGGTGTGCGTCATACGGCTCTGGTAGCTCTGCGGCTGCGCAATGTGGATCATGCCAAGGCTTACATCAGCAAGATGTATTTCGATACCATGATTGCGGCGGGATATAAGGAGGAAGGCTCTGCAAGCGGGGAGCGGTTTGATAAGGTGGCGGCCCCGGAGGAGCATATCCGGTTTAATTATCCCTATAAGACGGGGCCGGACGTTTTTGATGACAATATAGAATTGGATATAGGTTACAAGGCTGTGGGATCCTATTTGATTGATTTCCGCCAGTATGTGAATGTGGGAAAGAATTATCCGGATCTCCGGGTCGGCTCGTATTATTCTCAGGAGCATGAGAATATGGCTTATGTATATCCTCAGTCTATGAATACCCGGGCAGAGGTACGTATGAAGACAGTGCTGCCGGCGGAAGCCTTTGAGGCCTACTATCTGAAGGTGGATTCCCGGGTTAAGGACTATCTGAAAGAGATTCAGGTAGAGCGTCAGGACGGAACCGTGAAGACGATAGCGGCGGCGGACTGGGAGGAAAATACCCCGGAGACAGACGGCACGGGAACGCAGTTTTTCCGTGTTCCCCTTTTGCAGCAGGAAGATGGCGGCATGGCCATCTACCGGGCTCCGGCGGATTATCAGATGATAAATCCGGTAGTGGCAGTGACTGTGGTTCTGAACGTGAACCAGGAGGCTTGCGACGAAGCGGGGAATGCGTCCGGTGCAGACTATGGTATCTGGTATAGTGATACGGATGCTTCCGCCAAATATATGTTTGAGATTACGGGGCGTTTCGTGAAAGCCGGGGCGGCCAATGCCACAGTGACGGCAAAGCTCACGGCGGGGGGGACAGAGCGTACGGGTGCCAAGGCGAAGATCCGCACCCAGCAGGGGGTAAAGGCCCAGGATGTGGATACGGTGATACGTTCTCACTGGTCTTATTATAATAATTATGAGGCCTGGCGTTCCGGCAAAGGTACGACAGCCCGATTCTCCATAACATATCGGCTTGCCAGAGGGGGCAAAAGTATTCCCCTTTACTGTGATGCAGGCCATCTAAGCTCTACCGTGCGTGTGCAGGTCTGCGGAGAGAAGAATCAGGTGAAGAAAGGTGTCCATACGGATCCTCTGACGGAGAAGGACGACACCGTAGGATTTGGTTCCTACCAGGAGTTTGCAGTCAGCTTCTTCCAGGAGGCGGACGGAAAGGATGAGGATTACCGCGGCGGCGGAGAGTATTGTTTCGGCTGGCTTGACGGCACGGAAATCAATGACTGGGCATACTGGATTGATCAGGATCCCTTTGACTGGAAGGATAAACACGCATTCACGGATAAACTCATTCTGGAAGATACTCTTCCGCTCATTCGCCCGGACGGGGAAGATGGACACTACGGCTTCGTGACCAGGGATATCTACCTGTCTTCCAAGCTGTATCCCTACATAGATACGGTAGAGGTAACGGTAAAGAAGGTTACGGCTGTAAAGAGCGGCGATAATGTTACCTACAAAGAAGAAATTTTGAAAGATCCCCGGATTATTGCAAAAGCGGATCTAAAGGAAAGTGAGAAAGAACATTCCGGCTTTTGGCATATTCCCATCTGTTACTCCGGCGAGGAGGAACAGGAGGGTGCTCTTGTGCTGGGAGAAAACGAGTATATACACAGCTACCAGGTGATCCTTAAGAACCTTCCGGGGGACGGCGATTATGCGGCGGAGCTGGAGGGTATGAAGCTCTGGGAAAAGCCGTTAGATCATGGAGACAATCAGGAGCCGGATGTGTATGTAGGCGGGGAGGTATGTATTCTCCGGGCCACGCCCATACCGGAGGAGGCATGGAATACCATGAAGGCTTCTTCCTATTACGATAATCAGGAGAAGCCCTGGCTGGAGATCTCGGATAAGGGATGTCTGCTGGCTTACCGGCTGCCCTTCCAGGCGGATTTCCTGCTGACAGCCTCTTCGGTGGATGATGCAAACAAGGAGCACCGGATTTACGATTATCAGGAAACGGGAGACAGGGCCAATCTGGATCCCAACTATGCGGCTTTTGAGCTGCGCGTCTGGAACCGGACGGACACGGATCAGGAGCAGGGAAGATCTGCCTGCATCGGCAATGCGGTGCTGAAGAATACCATGCACCAGAATTACCGCCTGAAACATATCTATATCCCGGAAGCCTTTGTGGAAGGCGACTGGTTCCGGATGAAGGGACTGACTTTGCGCTACGGAACCGGCGGGAAGGAGGTATTCACCTGTACCCTGGAAGAGCTGCAGGCTGGGGGAACGTATGCACGGTATATGCGGAAAGAAGGAGGCCGGTACGTCTTTGATGCGGATCTGCTTCTTAGGGATAATTATAAGAAGCTGGAGGCCTGGAATGCAGTTAATCTTAACAATGCGGAACCCGGGGATACCTACCGGAAGGAGTATATCCAGTCCTTTACTCTGGAGCTGGAGGCTCTTAATAAGGCAGAGGGCTTAAAAGGCGGGGAGTATCTCAATCCTTCCCGTCAGAACCGCACAGATCTGCCGGAGGCTTTGGATGCGGATCCGGTCTTCTCCTATGACGGTGTGTATGCAGACCGGACGGAAGAAGATATAAAAAACAATGTCTGGACCATCAAATCCCGGCCGACGGTTATTCACAAGGCATTTGCAGATTTCCGGGATGTAAATACGATCCCCGGACAGGATACCACCCAGTACTGGAATACGGCGGAGGCGGAATTTACCGCCATCGAGAGTGCAGCGGAGAAGTACCAGGGACATTTGACGGAAGGAACTGTGCGCAGGGATTATTACCGCATGGATAATCTGGTAAGTACGCTGCTGGTGGATCTGACCCGGGGCAGGACGCTGGAAAAAGAAGACGGAAGCCAGGAATTCTCTTTCGCCTATGACGGGGAAACTGCCGACGGGAAAGACCGGGAGCTCTTCGCGGTCGATCGGGAGCATCTCCTTCCGGGAGATTATGTGGAGCACCGCCTGAGCGTGGGAGTGGATGCAGACAGCCCCATTCCCGTATACCATCCGGATTTGGTCTTTGAGGTTCCCCGGGGACAGCGCATTGTGGGCTGGTATGTGGAAAATCAGGACAGCGGAATCTCAAGTGAAGATATTACGGTTCTTGCGGGAGACAAGACAGGCCGGACAGGTACGGTAAAGCTGGCGCCCGAGAAGTATTACGGAGTCCAAAAGAAAGGTCTTTTCGCTTCTCTTTTCAGCGGAGAGGAGCTGGAGGAGACGGCTTTCCGGCGGCTGGATATTTCTGTGGGGAACCCGGAAAAGGCTTTTGAAGAAAATCTTCTTAAGCCGGGAAAAGAGATTGTGATCGTGGCGGTGATCCAGCTGACAGAGGAGCTGGAAGCCTTTGAGGGAAAGACCCTGCCGGCTCTTTTCCAGGCGGCGGCCCGGCCTACACATACCTATTCCCAGTATAAAATCCAGGCCAAAGACTATGCAGAGAAAGACGGGGCAGTGACAAACACCCTGTCTGTTCAGAATGCTTATTTTACCGATGAGGAAGAGGTTGAATACCTCCGTTATTATGCGGATCCAAATCATACAGATGCTATGACTAAGATGAGCACATGGTTCGGAAGCAAGCTGAATGTGCTGCGGGAGCGCACCTACCTGTCTGAGGTGAAGAGCGAGCTTACATTTTATGACAGCCTGGATTTGACAGTGAATGTAGAATATGACAATGATAATTATCACTATGACAGCCAGCCTGTGACTCTTACCGTAGCAGGGAAACCCGGAGAGGGAGAAGATCCGGGGGCTGTCTGCAACGATACCCTCCATTCCTTGAAAGAAGCAGTATACAGCCTGTCTTTCCTGTCGGAATCCAACGGAAAACGCTACAAAGGCTTTGACCTGACAAAGAAGCCTTCTTTCCCGTACCCGGACAACATGGCGGGAGCATCCGGGAAAACGGCAAAGGTGGAATACTGCTTCTACGGAGCCGGCACGGAAGCGGAGAGCTATGGGGCGGATGAAAAAGCTCTGTGGATTTCCGAAGATCTGGTCATAGAGGGAGAGATCCTTACGGAAGAGCAAAAGGCAGCCGGTTTCCGCCTGCTGAAAGATGCGGTGGGAATCCGCTGGACTTATGAGAATGTTCCGGCATGGGGGACGGACGGGGAGCCTGTCTGCTTTGCCTCTGCAGAGAACCCCTTTACCCTGCATGGATTGGGGCGTTTCCGCGATATCCGGACAGATGGGGAGAAAGAGATCAAAGGAGCTGCTGACCGCTACAAGATTCATATTAACGCGGCAGCAGAGCTGGTTCATGAGCACAAGGAGGAGCTTCTCAATACCCTTCCCGGCACGGAGCCGGAGGAAAAGGCGGTATATGAATTTCTCTGGGAGACCTCTCTTCTCGGGAAAGCCCAGGAGAAAGAAGATATTGCCCGGGAGCGTCCCATTCTGACACTCCACACCCAGATTCTGGAGTCGGAGGCGGATGCAGAGAGTGTCTACGACGAGGACGCGCAGCAGAAGCTTGGCTACCGCCCGGGAGATACCGCCTGGTTTAAAACTACGGTTATAAACCAGGAACTGGATCCGGCGGACGCGGATACGGGAATACAGGGAGCTCTGCTGGAACCGGTGATCTATGACAAATTGCCGGAATACATTGCGGCCAACGGCATGGAGGCTCTTGTGACAGCCGGGGCGGATCTGTCCGCGGCCTGGTATGCCCTCTCGGTGTCCGGGACTGCTCTGGGAGGAACCGGGGGCCTTCAGATCCGGTGGTATGACCGGGAGGGGAATCTGAAGGACAAAGATCGGATTCCCGCCTATACAGTTACACGCTCCGAATTTCAGGATATCCCGGACTACGGGGGAGATATGGTGACGGAGAAGAGCGATACAGATGGGTGTACCTTTGGTTCCAATGCAGGGGGCAGTTCTTGGTCAAGACCCTCTCTTGAACATGGGTTTGCAGATTTGAGGCTGGGAGCCGGAGGAAATACAGTTTCTACGCCCATTGATTTCCGGGTATATGAGATCCGCTTTGCTCCGGGAAGCAGCCTGAAGCCGGGAGAGCGCATTGAGCTATTCTATGAGGTGGAAATACGGGAAGAGAACCTGCCTATGGCTTATACCAAGCGGGGAGAGAAGGTATTCCCAGACTATTATCCCAAAATGGGAGAGTATGGACAGGTGCCGGCAGTTACCAGAACAAACAACTCTGGTTGGCATTATGCGGAATCTTATCCTTATATGGAGATTTCGAATCCGCCCGTAGGCAGTCTTGCAGAGGGTAAAGTTTATTCCTGGGAAGGCTTTGGATGGAGAAAACAGTTTCAAAATGCGGAATTTATGATGGATATGAGTTTCCTTTGCCATGACGCAGGTGTCAGCGGTACCAGGAATCCGGGGACGGACCGTTATGAATTTTTAAAGGAATCCCAGGTCTTTATTCCGGGCAGGGGAGATGATCACGGAGAATTAGGCGGTTCCAACGGCTATTTGAAGGATTATGACATCAATACCCATTACAACCAGCAGCAGGCCGGATATATACCTGCCTGGACCAATGGGAAAAAGGATGAGCTGCCCCAAAGTGCAAGTTACAATCATCCGGTCAGCGGGAAGGCTAGGGACTGGTATGCCGGGGTCATGAAGCTGCGGGGAGAAACAGACTGGCAACGCTCCCGGGAGAGCGGAGGCCATAACGAAGCAGTGCTGTGGGCGGAAGCCCGGCTGCATCTGCAGACAGCGTGGCTTGCAGCAAGCTCGCAGTTTATTGGAGAAAATGATATAGAGGCATCTACGGAGTATCTGCCTACCGCTTATGAGAATGAAGCTCTTGATCCCCGTTATCATTGGGCTCCTTTGGGCGATACAAGAGGGCCAGAGCTGCATGGATCTTATAATGCCAATGCAAGAAAGGTTATAAATGATGACAGTATAACTGTTCTGGAGTATGATCAGGAGTTTACGGCGCGTATCGGGGCCTATAACTATGGGGATTGGGATTTGACCGAAGGAATTGAGTTTCTCTATATTATGCCCTATGGAATCGAACCGGATGTTTCCGGTATTCAGGCAAAGATTCTAAGCGCCGGAACTTCCCGTGCGCCGGAATATCAGGCGCTGAACAGCAAGGATATTCAGGTGGAAGTATTGCAGGAGCCTGGAACGTGGAACGGCTACCGGACGCCGGATTCCATGCGGGATCCCGTTCTCGGGAGTCCGGAGATGGACCGGACAGGGGATAATCATGCCCGGAGCGTGGATTACTATGCCCGGGAGGACAGCGTATCCTGGGTTCTGAAAATCACGGTCAAAAGTCCTTTGAAAAAGTGGTTTTACAGGGGAAGCGAGAGCGGATACATGATGCTGGTGGATATCCCTTCCCATGTATATAAGACGCCTGCGGATGAATATTGGTACGATGAGGTATTGGTCCGGCCTGTGAACCCAGGCCAGGGTGACAGCCGGTACTATCAGGTGTACGACTCTACAGCTCTCTGGGGGAACAGCGATCCCGTAGGAATGGGAAAAGCCCAAGGAGCCCAGTATGCCCTTAGTTACCAGCATGGAGGCATGGATTGGATCTGGAATATTAGCCATATAAGCCGTAGCAGTACAGGGCCCGTTTATTTTACAAACCCGAACGCCCTGGCAGTTAACGGTTCGCCGAATCTGCCCTATATCAACGGAATGAACATTTCCAACCGGGAGGTATCCGCCCAGGATGTCCTTTTTGACAGCGGAAAGGAGAACTTTGCATCAGGCGACCGCAGTACCTGGGCCAGCACGGGAAGCAGGGCTCATATGCGAAAGCCCTTTCTCCGGGTTTGGACCACCATTGGGGAAACAGATCGGAGCGGAAAAAATATCAATAGCTACTATGTCAATCCCAAAGGGGACCGATCTGCCCTAAATATCTATGTGGAGAATAAGTATTGGATGAACACCCTGGCTCCGGATCAATATACAAGAGGCCTGTTGGGGATTACGAATTATCGGAATTATGCGCTACGTTATAAATATTCTACCAATGGAGGCGGCAAAGGGACCTTGTATTATCCGGTGGTAACGGATATTCTGCCGCCGGGGATTGTTCCGCTGGCTTTGGACGGAGCTTTCAGTGAGGATAACGAAAAGAATGCCTCCCTGACCCTGGACTGGACCTTGTATGGAGCTTCCTATACAGGGAATACCCGGGAAGACTTGTATGCCTTGAATGGGGAAAACGGTTCGGAAAATGAGCAGGCTCTTTATGAGGCCCAGGTGGAGTACATTACCCTGGAAGGGGAGAACGGGGAGCCCGAGGGACGCTACAAGATAACCTTTATGCAGAAAGACGGAGCTCTGTCCGGGGATAAGGCGAAGATTGCATCCGAGACGGAGCGTGTATTTTCCCTCCGGTTCTTTACGGAAGGGACGCCGGACTACGGGACGAAAGATGGGGGAACCAATGATGAGCTGCTGGATCAGTACCAGAAGAATCATGTCTTTGTGTCCAGCGGTTTGGAGAATTATAAATTCCTTATAGACTCGGAAGCGGCTTCCAAACAACTTAACCCTTACTGGGTGGGAAATAACACGGTAACAAACTATAATAGCTGGCCTTATGGAAATGTAGGAGGCGGTTATGGCAGCTTTAACTACAATCTGGATGCCAGAAACGACCGGAACGGCACATACTTCCCAACCCTTCCCGTAACGGCCACAAGCCTGATGACAAAGACGTATGCCATCGATGCTACGGAGGACGGGGGCAACCGCCGTTACTACGAGACGGAGGACGGGAAGATTGAACTGAAGGAAAACTATGCCGATACCAGGTGGGAGCTTCAGATGGAGGACTATACGTCCATCCGCTGGGGGCTGCGTCTGGCTGCCGGAGATACAGATTTGAACGGGAACGGGATACACGGCGCCGTAAGTGCGGGGCTTCCGGTCCCGGATTCCGGGGTACATACCACCAACCGGATCCGGATCCGCTATCCGTCCTTGGAGAACCGGAGCTTTGTGTCTGAAAGTCCGGCGGACGGCGTGGAGGATTCCAAGCTGGGAGTCCGTTCGGAGAAAGGAACAGAAGGGGAATACACCTATTATCCCGATGACAGTGATAAGTCCCAGGCCTTTTCCTACCGGGACCGGCTGTACTATCACGTGAAGGCCCAGAGTGCGGCAGCGGCAGATGAGTATATGTACCATGGAGATATCAACCATGGAAGAATCCGCATGGTTCTGGTGCTTCCCAAGCATGTGACCTTTGATTTTCAGGGAACCGTGGAAGCGGACGGAACATTGCAGGGAGGAAGCGGCGATGACGGCGCTCTCTATCTCATGTACAAAAAAGAGGACGGCGGGCTTGCGCGGATGGAGCTTTCCCAGATTGAGCAGGCCGGTTTCCGCCTGCGCATGGAGAAGCGGGAGATCAACCAGGAGGGCCGGGAGGTTCTGGTCTTTGACCTGATCACACCGGGAGATTACGGCAGCGGAGCAGGCAAAGATCCCAGTTATGAAGACTATCTGGACGGCAGAAAGATGCCGGGATACTTTGGGAGAAGTGAAATTCTGGTGCTTGGGATCCGCACGGAGATTTCTTCCCTGGAACCAGCAGATACCATTCTCATGGGAGAGCGGTACTGGGATGAGAATTATGCGGCGGATACCTACATCACCCTGGATGATTTGGACGGAGCCTATTTAAATGATCTGTACCCGGACGGCGGGTTTGACAGGCTGGAGGAGTACAGCGACCGGCAGGTTTACTATGCCAGGGAAGAGACGGATCAGGAGGACGAGGGAATTGACCTTGACGGGGACGGGGATTACAGCGATCGGTACGCTCATGATGTGACGGGAGCCGTCACCGTGCTGAAGCCTCATGCCACAGCCCGGCTGGATACCTCGAAAAAGCGCATAGAGATTACCAACCCGGATTTGTTTGGCGGAACATCCCGGGTGGTGGAGGATCCGGCGGTGAAGGGTGCGGAGCAGCTGATGATTTACCTGGATCAGGCGGTGAACGAGGGCAGCGCTGTACCGCGGTTCCTCATTGACTTCCGAATTCCTTTCCGGGGAACGGACGACGGTACCCGGGAGGAAGCCGGAATTACGGACAACAAGGTGACAGGGCGGATTTTTGCCATCAGTACCGGAAAATGGGAGATCCCGGAAAGTGCGGGAGACGCGGCTTACCGGGAAGCGCTTAAGAAACATTTGAAGGTCCATGTCTTTGTCCAGTACAGCGACGATCTGGAGGCGGAGCATCCCTTAGGGCCTGCAGACGCCAAGGTATCCTATGACAATGAGATGGACGATATGCTGGCGGGCACCGGAGGGTGGCTGGATCTGCTGGACTACAGCGGGAAGACGGGCGGCGTTTCCATTGAGGAAAATTACGTGGTCAATATGCAGCCGCTCACGGCCCAATATGATCTGGGACGCAGGATTTACCAGATCCGGTATGTGATTGTTTCGGATGATCCTGCCTACATGGTTCCCCAGGGGTTCCGTCTGGCCATAGACGCAGATCCCTCCCAAAAGGGAAGCCAGGAGATGGATGAGGTAGATCCGGATCGGGAGAACTTAAAGGATCTGCCGGATAGTGTCGTGTCGAAGCTTACGGTGGATGAGAGCGGATCCGTGACCGTCCAGAAGAAGGGGAATGCGGCCTTTGTCATGGCTACGGTAGGGCACGAGTATGCCCGCAAGCAGCATGTAAACTATTTTGCCAATCCCTGGGCCAGGTATGACAAAGACCAATACGGCCGGATCGGGGACCGTGCCCGTGCCGGATACTATGTGAGCCGGGAGATGCCTGTGCTGGAGGTGGATCTGAGCGCCAAATATCTGAAACAAGGTATGGACGATGAGGGGAAGGACTTCATCTACAAATGGGTGGACGATCTGCTGATTAGCCAGAGCAGCAAGACATTGAAATATAAGGCTTCCGTCTGGAACATGTCCCAGGAAGCCGTGGACAAAACAGACTTGAAGAAAGGCACGGTGGTGGATGACGCTACCAATCCCCAGATTTCTGCGGTGCTTCCCTTTATCCAGGACATTGATTCCACGTTAGATCCGCTGGATCCTTCGAAATACCAGAATTACCGGTATATGGAATACCAGGAGGCTCAGTGGGAGGATTCCTATCTGAATCCCAATCCGGATAAGCCCTGGAACCGGCCGGCGGAGCAAAAGGATGCAGGCTGGACCTGGCATATTGAGGACGAGGAAGGAAACAGGACCGAGGCTCACCAGATCCGGGGAGTTACCCTGGAGATGTACGATCACGTGACGGATATTAACGATACGGGGCAGCGCCGGGTTCTTACCTGGACGGCAGACGGAATCCTGAAACCCGGCCAGCGGCTGGTGATTGATTTTCTGGTGCCCGTTACTACGGAAGGAGCGGGAATCGGAAGCTCCGGCAGGATGAACTGCAAAGCGTATGCCTTTAAGCCGGGTTCCTTTGTGCCTCATATTCCCGAGAGCAGCAGCGGAGCGGAGACCTATTCCTATGAACTGGATAAGCGGGATATTAACCGCAACGGCCTGGTGAACAGTGAAAATACCCTGGTGAAGACCCTGGGCGGCATTGCATTTAACGCTCAGGAGAGCATCACCCGCACCAAGCTCTCCTTCTCCGAGTACGGAACGGGCTTAAATGCCACGGGCAATGACTATACAAAGCCGTCTCTGGTGCCGGAAGGCTCGGAATACAGCTTCCATTCCGTGATCTTGAATCCCAATACTTCAGGGACGGGGAACGGTTATACGCAGCCCATTCTCTATGATGTGCTGCCTTATGCAGACGATATAAGGCTTACTACGATTACCGGACAGCCCGAAAAGCGGGGATCTGTGTGGCGCGGGTATGTGCGGCTTTCTACCATCGCGGTAGAAGTGCGTACGGGCACCGGAGATGCCAGGAATCTGGAGGATGGGAAGGATGTGAATATCTGGGTAGGCCCCTTCCAGATGAAGAACGGGGAGATTGTGCCCATCGATATGAAGAACCTGCCCAAACTGTCCCTGACCACCAGCAGTGAGTTCTACAAGTCCATCCGGGGCGAAGGGGAGGCTGCTCTAAGGGAGAAGGGAAAATATTTTGTCCGCCTGTCGGAAATGCTGGCGCTGAAAGATGCGGATCCGGAGAAATACGAAGAGCTGGAGCGCCATGTGCAGGCCATTTATGCAGAGCCGGAGGCAAGCTTTGTGCTGGGTGCAAATACAAAGATGACCCTTGTTTACCGCATGAAAGCACCTTTGAATTTGCCGCTTTACAACGGCTATACGCCGGAGGAGAGCCTTTCGGTGAAGCTGGATGCCGCAGATTTCAGCGGGTGGAACAGTTTTGTAACCCAGACGGGAGATTTGGCGGTCCAGGAGTCTTCCAATGCCGGTGTTTATCTGGATGCCCCGGCAGATCGGGGTTATATCGGCTATTATGTATGGCTGGATGATAATTACAGCAGTGTCTTTACGGATGAGGCCCAGTATGAGCACAGGAAAGACGGCCGCTGGATCCTGAAAAAGAAGACCAAGGATCTGAACGAGGACGGCAAGCCGGATGATCCGGGTATCAACGGCGTGAAGGTAGAGCTTCTTTCCCCGGCAGGCTATCCGGTGAATCAGGAAGGTGAAGCGGTAGCCGTCGTAGACGGCAGGTACTGCCTGGTGGATGAGGCTACGGGAGAATTGCTGCTGGATACTACAGATAAACCTATTTATACGGTCTACGGGCCGGAGGTCTATATTACGGAAAAGGATGCCTACGGAAACGACGGTTACTATGTCATGTCCAATCTGAAGCCGGGCAGCTATAAGCTCCGCTTTACCTTCCCGGAGAAGGCCTGGGACGAGAGCGCCCTGACTACCCGGATTTTGGGAAATGCGGCCCTTGGGGGCACCACTACGTCTATGAAAGTGTACCGTCCGGGAGATACTCTGCCGGATCTGGGAAATCCGGGAACCGGTGCGGCGGCCGGAGACGGGGAAGAAGTGCACAGCCTGGTGATTCAAACGGTGAATGCTGTCCGGGTAGATGCCATAGGAACGAATCCCGCCACTTACCCGGCCTATGACGAGCGTATGACCGCCTACAATCTGGGAGTGGCTCCGGCCTATATCTTTGGAGGATATGCCTGGCTGGATGAGGGACCGGATCCGGGAAGGCTTGACGGATATAAGCAGAAGGAAGAGGCTCCCATTCAGGGCCTGGGCGTGACAATTTACCAGGTGGCTCCGGACGGCAGGCTGCTGCCTGCTTATGACAGGGACGGAAACCAGATCTCCCGTATTCAGACGGACAAAGACGGGTATTTCCGCACCAGTCTCTATCCTTACCGGAGTTATGTGGCAGTGGCGATGCTGGAGAGAGGACTTTATGAACCGTCAATATTCAATCCTCATGATGACCCCCTGGAGCGGGAAGACGATAACGATCTGCGGTACAATCCGGATTACCCGGAGGGTATGCGGAATGTAACCCCGGTTTTTGCGGCTACGAAACGGGGACAGAAGCTTACGGAGGATAAGCGTTATTACGGTCCCTTTGACGGCCTGGGCCTGGGCCTTATGCGGCAGGGAAAGGCTCATATCGGAAAATATGTCTTTGAAGACAGGGATTACAACGGCGTGTACGGAGAATACATCAATGAGGAAGGGTATGTAGTGACGGAACCCGGTGTGGACGGCGTGAAGATAGCGCTGGAGCAGTACGGGTATGATGAGGATCTGAAAAAATGGATTTTGATACCCGGCCCGGAGGACGGTTTCTTCCGAACAGCAGTAAGTGAGGGAGGTTCCTATATTTTCCAAGAGCTTCCTACAACTGTGGTGTTTGATGACGGAATTGCCCGGCTGGCAGGATACCGGGTGAAGGCAGATATGGATACCATCCCGGAAGGGTATGCGCCGGCCAAATATCATATGAGCGGAAGGTGGTCCGACAGCGATCTGCCGGTGCAGGCTGATCCCGGCGGAGATACGGAAGGCTACCGTTATCTGAAACGCTATGGGGATGTGGAAGATCGTCCTATGCCGGTGGCGCGGAAAGCGGAATCCGAAGCGGATGCAAATTTCGTAGTGGAAGGCGTTGCCTATGATACTTCTGCGGGAGAAGGCATTCTGGATATGAATATAGGCCTTGTCAGAGTAGAGACATCCCAGATCCGGGGAATTGTGTGGGAGGACAAAAATTATGACGGCATGAATAACACCTACACGGATGCAGACGGCAAAGAGGTGCAGGAGCCCGGAATAGAGGGAATTGAACTGGAACTGCTTCCTTATTATTATGAATCGGGGCATGATACGGTGAAAGGGAAATGGGTTCCCTTGAAAGCTTCGGATGTGGGAGAAGAGGTTTATAGGCGGTATACGGGCCGGGCAGAAACGGATGAGGACGGCGGATACCTCTTTGAAAATGTGCCTTCCACGGTGCTTGTGCAGGATCAGAGGTATCTCTGCGGCTATCAGGTATCCGTAAAAAGTGATTTGGATGCTTTGGGTCTGGCAGTCACCCGTTACCGGAGTGGTGCCAATGCAACAGACAATACACTCGTCCGGGGAAGCGGGATTCTGGGCGGAGCGGATGAGTATCTGGTTCCCGCCAGGCAGGTGGCAGGCAGCGATCTGATTAAGGAATACGGCGCTCCTGTCCTGGGAAATCAGGCAGCTATGCTGGTGCACAACGATCTGGGATGGTTTGACGTGAACAAGACCAAGAACCTGGAGGCCGGCCAGGGAGGCCTGCGTCCCTTCGACCCGGCAGAGATAGGGGGCCGGGCGTGGCTGGACAAAAATTATAACGGCATCATGGATGAGAAAGAAAAAGGCCTGGAAGACGTGGAAATTGTGCTTTCCCGGTACTATCTGACGAAAGACGGAGACCCGCTGAAAGACGCCGAGGCCGGAACGGATAAGGCAGGAAATACCCTCTACTGGGCGGAGGATCCGGATTTCTCGCAGACCGTAAAGACGGATGCCGGGGGAGACTACACCTTTGCGGATTTGAAAACCTATGTATACCGGAATGGGGAATACTGTCTGGCAGGCTACAAGACGGCAGTGAAGGAACATCCGTCGGGAACAGGCGATTATACCATAACGCTGTACCGGCAGCCTGTAAAAGAGGGGCAGCGCAACAGCGACTTGAAGGACGGAAACCTGAATGAAGAAGGGGAATACATTGTAACTGCCAGAGAGATAAAGAATCCGGGCAAGGATGTGTTTTATCTGCTGGATCTGGATGGAAAAACCTATGATCTGGTGCTTGGAGATTCCTGGGGCGGATTTGACGCCGGCTATCTGGAATACCCGGATTCGGTGATTGCAGGCTGTGTGTTTGACGATCTGAACTATGACGGCGTGATCAACGAGGGACTGGATGAGGACGGAAATGAGCAGGAGGACAGCTTTACAGAGGAGCTGCGCAAAGCAATAAAAGCCGGCCCTATGTATGAATACCTGGAGATCCGCGCAACGGCATTTTATTATCAGGACGGCCAGTGGCATCCCTATTATCCCGACGGTGGAACGGATCAGGCCGCGTACAGCGTGCGTGTGGATTTGAAGGGGGACGGCAGCTACAAACTGTCTGTGCCTACCCAGTTCCTGGTAGAGGATCAGCGCCGCCTGGCAGGCTATGAGGTGGAGGTGAACAAGGTTCCGGCGGGTTATCATGTGACCCGGCATCTGGGAAATCAGGGAAACGGAAACGAAAATACCCTGCGCAAGATATATCTGGCAGACAGAACCAGTTACCGGCTGACAAAGACGGATATAAACGGAGCTTACAAAGGAACACTTTGGGAAGAGATTGACGGCAAGCTGGTGGCAGCCGGGAAGCCCGTGTCGGCGGAAGCCGAAGGGGCCAGTGTAAATATGGTAGACGGCTATGACGTGGCCAGGGACCGGACTCTGGATGGCTACAACGTGGGCTATACGGGCCAGCGTTCCTCCCGGATCCGCGGGTATGCGTTTAAGGACACAAATTACAATGGCGTGTACGGCGGTTCCGCAGAAGATTATCCTCTCAGCAATATCAAAGTAGGATTGAAGCTGTTTGAACTGGATGCGGCTGCGGACGAATGGGTAGAGCGGACCGATCTCTATGAGCCCGGGAAAAATTATTATCAGGAAGTACAGACAGGAGATGAGGGAGGATATCTTTTCCTGGATCTTCCCACCCATGCGGAGCATGGGAGAGATTTCGACGGCACTCCGAAGCTCTTCGGCTATGAGGTGTGGCTTGCAGAGACGGCGAAGGAGGACGGCAAACCCCTTGCGGCTACCTATTATCAGGCGGATCTGGGAAAGAAGACGGGGATACTCAACAGTGCCCTGAACGGGGAGACCGGCCAGGTACTGAAACCGGAGCCGGCTCCGGGAGAGAAGGATACCCTGAACGGAGAAATCTACAAAGGAAAGATTGTGACGGCGGTGAAGCTTGAGAAAGACGATCCGACTCTGGCGGATGTAGTGAACGGATATGACTGCGCCCAGGGAACCAACCGGATTAATTACAATCTGGGATTTGTAGATTACCGGCCGGGCAGCATAGAGGGGACGGCTTTCGTGGACCGGGATTACGACGGGCTTTATAAGAAGGGGACGGATGATCCGCTGGAGAATGTGGAGATCGGGATCCGGCTCATGCACTATGACAAGGAGCAGGATACCTGGGATGCGGTGCCGCAGACAGATCCGGACGGTTCCGGAGACGGATTCGTGAAGAAGATCCGCACGGATAAGGACGGACATTACCGGTTTGAAGATCTTCCGGTTACCCAGAAAGCAATAGAGGAAGGAGATGACTTATACGGTTACGGGCTGTACGTGCTGGGAGAGACCGATCGGTATGTGACCAGATACCAGATGAACAAGGGGAAAGGCGACAGCGCTCTGCTGCACGATACCCGGCAGATTATTAAAATAAGCAGCTGGCCGGAGATTGCAGAGACAAAGGCAGGAGCGGGTCTCCCGGAAAAAACGGTGGTGCTGGGAAGTCCTGTGGACGATTCTAAGAAGGGACTTTTGAATACGCCCTATATTGTGCTGGGCTATGATATGCTGCGGGGAGTAAAGCTGACGGATTACAATGTGGGATTTACGCCCAAAGATGAGATTTACCGCATCGGCGGAACGGTTTGGGAGGATACCAACTACAATGGAATCCTGGATGAGGAGAAGCCGGTGCAGGGAATCGAGGTTACACTGGAAAAGTGGTATTTCCAGAACGATCAGTGGACCCAGTATGCGGCCGGAACCCAGATAGCAGTTACGGACGCGGACGGAACATACGGCTTTGAGGATTTGAAGGCAGTGGAACTTGTCAATGGAAATCTGGCTGTCTGCGGTTATAAAGCACAGGTGAAGAGCCTGCCCAAAGGGTATGGAGTGAGTGTATTCCATGCAAATAAGGGCAAAGAGGACAGCGATCTGAACGATAAGACGGGATACCTGGAGGAAGACGGGGAAATGCTGGTGCTGGCAGACAAAGCAGACGAGTCAACGCCGGACAGCTATAAGATTGGCGGATATAACATTTCCCACGGGCATTCCCTGGAGGATTTGAATGCGGGACTGGTATCCTTTAGCCAGGGCAGTATCCGGGGCATTGCCTTTGAGGATTCCAACAATAACGGTGTCTGCGACGCAGGAGAGCGGATCGTCAGCAATGCTTCTGTATACCTGCATATTTCGTTGAAAAAGGCAGATACCGGAGATGACGGAACCAAAGATCCGGACGGAACAGGTGCTCCGGATATGACCGGTGTTCCGGCTGACTCCGGCGATCCGGGAGATCCGGACGGGGCAGGCGGATCCGGCAATCCCGATAATCCGGACAATCCAGGCGGATCCGGTGATCCGGATGAGCCTGATATCCCGGATGAAGTGGAAGTGCGGACAGCCGTTACAGACAGCAGGGGCAGATTTGAATTTAACGATCTGCCGGCCTTGGATGAAAACGGAGAGCTCTATGAGTACCAGCTGTATATGAAAAAATCACCGGAAGGCAGGTTTACCCTGGCCTGGTCTCTGGAGGAGGCAGAGGGGAAAAAGAGAAATATCTTGTCGGACGGGACGATCGTGAAAATGGAAGAAGATCCCAATATGGGAATCTGCCCGGTTATGTATCTGGCGGAGGCCAAGGACGAGGACTTTTACGGTGTGAAATGGAAGGTCAACGGATACCGGTATACATCGAGTTATCTGGGGTATTATCTGAGACGTCCGGAGGGCGGAGGTCCTGAAGGAGGTCCAGGGGGAGGCCCCGGCTCCGGAGACGGGAGCAATACCCGCCAGGCGGACGGAGCCAAAACGGGCGACCGGGCATGGACAGAATTCTGGCAGGTGCTGGCATCCGTTTCCGCCTTGGGAACGGCCGGACTTCTGATGCTTTTGAGAAGGCGGAGAAGAACCGGAAGGAAGGATTGACATCCATGAAAAAGGGAAAAAGCGCACAACGAAAACGGCAGCTGACGAGAGCAGTCTGCATTTTGGGAGCCGCCTGTGCGGCGGCTCTCCTTCTCCTGCAGCTTTTTAAAGGGCAGGACAGACACCGGATCTTCCGGGGAAGCCGGGGAAAGGTGATACATCAGGAAAAGGAACGGAAGGATACGCTTGCTATTGGAGTATCCTCTATATCAGAAAGCATTCATCCCTATAAGCAGGAAGATGAAGCTATGGAGATCCTGCAGCGGCTCGTTTACGAGCCGCTGCTTATAGCAGACAGGAACGGAAAAGTCCTGTATGGCAATGCCAAAAGTATTCTTTTTGAAGATGCCGGAGCCCGGGCCCGGGTGACGGTAAATACAGAAAAAACATTCAGTGACGGCACGCCGGTGACGGCGGAGCTGGTGCTGGAATCCTATCAGTGGTTTCTTGAGGAGGATACGGCCTACAGCAGGCGTCTGGGTGTGCTGGAGAAGGTGGAGCCTGCGGGAGAAGATACCCTGCTGTTTTCTTTTCGGGAAAGGAGCATCCGCAATATCCAGGTGTTTTCCGTCCCTTTGATTTACCGGACAGACCAGGAAAGCGAGTACGGAAGCACGGCCCTGGGAACAGGGCCTTACAAGATAGAGGCATTGACGCCCTATGAGAAAATCGTCCTGTCAAAAAGCAGCAGTGCCGGCAGCTATGAACAGATTGAGATCCGCCGGATGGATTACAGCCGTATGGAGGAGATCTTGGAGTCCCAGGAACTGGATTTGTTTTGGATGGATAAGGAAATGCACCAGGCGGTGACGGAATGCGGCGCCTATGATATCTGGGAGACGGAAAAGGGAAACGGTTATTATCTGGCCTATGGACTGGAGAAGAAATCCCTGCGGGATGGAATTGCCGGACTGGTAGCCGGGAAAAAGTTTTTTGAACAAACCCAGGACAAAGGCATTTATTCTCCCGGGATTGTTTCTGCGTATAAAGAAAAACCCTGCTATGCGTCTCTGGTGGAGAAGGGAAGCCTTGAAGGTGCGGAGGAATTAAGCGTTCTTTTGGAATACGACGGGGAGTCTGAGGGAATCTATAAAGGGCTTTCGGAGGTACTGGGACAAAAGGGCGTGACGGTGCGTCCGCTTCAAAGCCTGGAGGAGATTTCGGCGGTACCGGGGGAAAACGGAGCGGATCTTGTCATTTACCGGGGAGCGTATGCGGATTTGCTGACTGCAGAGGAAGAGGCGGAATTTTATGAGGCGTATCCGGAACTGGAAGCGGAACAGTTTTACGACAAGCTGGAGCGGTATCTGGCTTCGGAAAATCTGTTTACGCCTCTGAGCAGGGATACGGTCTGGGTGGCCCGGCTAGCCGGGAGGGATACGCTGGATTTGCTGGAGTAAAGGCGTTTTGGCGGCCTGTGATCTTAAGAAATGCCTAAACCAAGACACCTTGTAGTTATGGACTTTTCCCGTAAAATGGGGGTTTTCCGTGTCAGGCAGAAGGTGCAATATTGTCATAAAAGGTGCGCGTTTGCGACAAATTAGTAACACTTTAGCTTGCCGATTTCGGCCCGCAGTTCTTCCGGTGAACGGTGCCCGTACACGGCATCTGTGACATCGGTTCCCAGGGTGTGGCCCATCATCAGCTTTTTGGAAAGCTGGTCCACACCGTACCTGTCACAAAGCCAGGAAAAGGTATGCCGGCAGTCGTGGGGCGTGTGTCTTTCGATTCCCAGCGCCTCCAGCGCCTCATACAGGGCCTTTCGGAAGGATTGTGGTGAAAGTATCGGGTTGCGTCCGTAACCGCTCAAATAAGGCAGGATGCGCGGATGTATGGGGACAACCCGGCCCCGCCCGGCTGCCGTCTTCATCCCTCCCTGGAATAGCATTTTTTCCAGGTCGATTTTGATGTTGATAAACTCGGAGATACGCCATCCGGAGTAGCAGAGAATGATCGCTATCCTGGCGGCGGGCAGGTCGGAGCGCCAGAGCTTTTTTAGATCGTCCTCTGTAAATGGGATCCCTTTTTCGTCATCGTCCGGCGTTCGGATCTCCACGTACTTCCCGTAATCCGTAGTACAGATATTGTGTTTCAAGGCGTATTTGTACATTCCGTTATAGAGGGATTTAATCAGCTCCAGGGAGGAATGCTTAAGCTTCCCTATGTAGGAATCAATATTATCCTGCAGGTCATCATAAGAAATTTCGGAAAATATTTTATCATGCAGTGCCGCGCAGTTTCTGAAAGCGGCGTTGGAAGAATCTTTCGCCTGTTTGCTGTACTCACGGAGGGATAACTCATATTTTTCATGAAAATATTTCTGATAGACTTCTTTGAAGGTAAATAGCTTTTCTTTTTTCTTGCGGTTCTCCCATTCCCGGTTTGCCTTGTACAGGGCAAGCCTTTCATATCCGGCTTCCCAGGTCTCGAAATAGCCGAGAGTTTCCCCGGGGACCGTCACGCCGTTGAGCTTGAAGGAAGGGGCGGAGGCCACATAGGGCTTTCTGCGGTTGCCGGAGAGCTTGCGGACGGAGCCGAAGCCGTTCGGGAGTTTTCGGAAGGGCTTTTGTTTCTTTCTTGGCATGGTTATCCTCCTTTTGGGTATAAAAATAACAGCCAGGGAACGGTTGTTCTCTTGCGTTGGCTGTTGGAAGATGATACACTATTTTCGTGAGGTGCGTATCATCTTCGATATGCTCGGCCGGTTCCTTGTTGGCGCAAGGGGCCGGTTTTGTTTTTTAGCTATATTGGATATTTGTACAACAACGTTTACAAGGTGTGTAATTCATTTGTAATGCTTTTTCGAGTAAGACATTGGAGCAATCTTTGGAACCGCTACAGTGTGGGGTGGTATGAAATTTCAAAGTATTTTTATTAATCCAGACACGAGTTTCAATCCTAATGTTAAAACCTGTAGCAAGTTCGATTCTGTGAATATCTTCAGGGAAACCGTGGCAATACTCATTTAAAGCACGATTTATCGCTTGATCAAGTCTAACAAATGGTTGTTGATAATCAAAAAATTTCAATGCGGCTAATAATTGTGAGAGACCATGCTTAAGTTCATTTTCGTCAAAATTCCGCATGTTGCTATTGGGAATATAGTTATAAGTACGTCCACCATGAGCGGCTAGATTCCTATATTCTAAACATAGTGAAAGGGTATCGGATAATAGTTCTTTAAAAAGCCCCATATTTTCAGAAGAAACCTGTTGGGAATACAGTGCTTTAATCAATTTCTCCCTTTGAGGAGGTTTAAAAAATTTAATATAATTTACAAATGTTCCAAAAAAAATTCCTTTAAAGAGAATCCAGGGCGGTATAATGTTATGAGTTTCACGATAATATCTTATAGGTTGTGTATGTGATTCTTCAGCCGCTTTTTTCATATCAGCAAGAATTTTATTACGAGAAAATTTGGGATCTCGCACTCTTTTATCTCTATAATTGTTTCGTTCAAGGTACAAACGATGATCGCTACCAAAAGATTCAGCAATAATGTTGGCAACGATAGCTTTCAAATGCTCTTCCAAATCAATCATAGACAGAAGAACAGCATCACGAATATGATGATCGAAAGAGAAGAGAGCAAATATTTGTTCAAAACTGACATCGGAATTATATGTCTTTTTTTCATACTCACGTGTTATATAAGGTTCTCTATATCCATTTATTATATTATAATATCCATATGTGTTTAGGGCATATTTGGCAGCAATTTCATTTTGAATGCTTAACCGTTGTGATTTTAATTTTTGCAGCTGTTGTTCAGCAGTGGTGTATTTGAATGAACTCATAATACTCCTTTCATTGGTATAAACAAAAAAGCCCAAGGAATAAATCCCAAGGCTTTTTGTGGCCGGATACCAGCCATTTCACTAATTAGTGATATTATAGCATATGTAAAAGCCTTGTCAAGTATTCATCTTTAAATTTTTTTGGTATTTTTTTCAAAATAATAAAATATACGTTCGGTCGCTTTGGTGTTGGTAGTTCTTTGGAATATTAAGTGGGTTAAGCAAGGATATAGGTTATTTATTCCATTCCCCCATACATCCAATGATACCTTGCGGCATCAAGGAGACAGTTTTGACCGTATTTCTATCACAAAGTCTATTTCGCGTTCTTTGGCCTGCAAGGTCTCTTGGATTTTTTTCCTTTCCCGCCGCAACCGTTTGATTCGTTTCTCATACTTATCAACAGGAGTTTTTGATAATTCCTTCGAAATTTCCATTCCATGAGCCTGCAGTTCAATTTCTTGGATGCTTTTCTTGTCGAAATCACCTTTAGGGGCCATATATGGATTCACCCCAATTTTACCAGTTTTAAGCGTGCTTTTCGGCTGCCTTCTTTGCCAGAGCCCGCAGCTTCTCTCCAAGTTCTTCTGAAACCGAAATAGGAGCGTCTAACTTATCTATAACGCGTCCAACACACCGAGTATCTTCTGTGATCTCTATATCACCATAGAGGTCGTTCAAGGAGTGGAGAACACCGTCCCCCAATTCTTTGACGAAGGATTCTCCGTTATGAAGGAAAATTCCGATTTCCCCCGGCTGGATCTCCTGGGTAGGTTCTATGAGCAGAATATCACCGTGGGAATAGAGAGGCTCCATGCTTAAGCCATTGACACCCAGGGCAAACTGAACTTTTCTGTATTCCGGAATATCCGGGATTTCAATCTGTTCTGTTGGGATGCTGTCAAAGACGTACTGTCCAGTCCCTGCGGATGCCAGACGCTGATAGTACTGGATGAGCCGACAGCGTGGCTTGGCAGCAGGAGCAGAAGCGGCTTGCTTTAGTTGCTCCATGTGTTCTGTTTCCCACTCCAGCACAGCGTCAACGTGTTTTTGGCCGGAAGGACTGAGGTTGCGGTATTTTTTAATCATCTGTTTTTCGTGAGGAGAAAAATCTTCGGAAGATGATGCTAATAGGTAGTTAGGAGTTATTTTTAAAATTCCACACAATAATTCTATAGTGTCAGGATCGGGTTTGTTTTTATTATTTTCCCAATCGCTGACAGAATTATGTTTGGCTCCGATTCTTTCAGCAAGTTGTTTTTGTGTTAAGTTTTGAGATTTTCGAGCTTCTCTTATTTTCTCCCCAAAAGTAAGTTCCATAATTAAAAACCTCCTTTTATCTAGGAGTATAGCACCGCATTTCGATTTTGTAAATATAAATTTCGAAAAAGTCGAAAAAACATATTGACATTTCGAATTATTCGGTATACTATAATTTTAACTTCGAACAAATCGAAAAAAAGGAGGCGATAATTGTTGGAGGTAGGATTGAAAATAAAGAAGTATTTGGAGGACCATGGTATTTCCCAAACATATGTTAGCAAAAAAACAGGAATTGAACTTCCGAAACTCAATCTTGCTTTGAATGGAAACAGGAGACTGACTTTTGCAGAGTATGAGAAAATCTGCTATGTGATTGGGGTAAATACTGATAAGTTTCTTAGGCCAAGAATGCCAGAGAAGGAGGTGGTGTAGATGAAGCTATTAAATAAGAGTATGAAAGAGTATTTAATAAAAGAACAGGATATCCTTATTAATCAGCTTGAACTGATTAATAAGGAATCCAATAATGCTGTGCTTGCCAGCGAATTAGAACACGCAACAAATGCAATGTGCGAAGTATTAAAGCTAATGTCAATACCATATGCTTTACGATTTAGCATTTTCTTTGTACTGATTTTTCAACTTTTGATAAGTATCATTGTACTTATCAAGAAGTTCTTCTGGAGTAAGAGATGAAAGATCCTGACTACGAAGATACAGCAAAACCAAATCGTGAAAAACTGTTTCGCGTTCCATGGAGAGTCCTCCTTTCTTCTGTACTTGGCATGGCAGTGCCTGTACAGGAAGTATAGCATGAAAAGGGGAAAAATGGAAGTGGGAAGAACGCAGAGTATTTCAACGTACCCATTGAGTATTTTCGGGAATAGAGGAGGTGGGATAGGGTGAAAAAAAAGAAAACAAAAAAGCCCACACTTAATGACATACGTAAAAAGTATGGGCTTAAAGCTATACCAGGTGGAGATGTTGCAATTACCAAAGTTCAATGCGGTAGCAGTGGGGGACAGGATTGCTTAAATCGTTGACCATAGACATAGGCTCTATTTTTATGCCTAATGTTTCACATGCACTAGGGATAAGTGAATTAAGTTCTTCCTTGGATATGTCTATATGGAAATGCTTGGATAAAGAGTGGCGCAACTCTAAGGAATTGATGGTATTAAAGTTTTTTCCCAAAAAAGTCATGTCATATGTATCCATAGTGGTGCGCAAAGTTGCTTCGTTTCTAATAGTTTTACTAGCATGTACTAGTTCCAGAAGAATGTCAATTAGTTCTTTTTGCGACATTTTGATACCGTCCTTTCTTATGTACTCGGCCCTGGCCGGAGCCTGTAAAAGGAGTATACCACGGGGAGGGGAAAAATGGAAGAAACAAAACACTACGTGGGGCGGAACCAAAGAAGGAGGTGGTATAGGTGGTAATATCGGAGGCCGCGAAGTTGGCAATGGAACAAGGAGGAATGATTTATAGAAAAGAGATATGGAGTGATAAAGGATTTTTCAATGTTTTCATTAAACCCACCAATTCATATGATGCCTGTATCATTGTCGAGTATCAAGATGGGAAAGAGGCATCCTCCTGCCGGAACTGGAATCCGACAGGGGATGATTTGATGGCGGATGATTGGGAGCTATGGGCGGGGAACGAATTTAATAAGAAATCAAGAAGTATTGTCGCGTAAATGCGACAATGTAAAAGGAGGAAGAGAAGGGGGTGAGGGAGGATGCAAAGTGAAAAAATACTATTTGCAAATTATTTGATTTCCATGGTTGGGCGGAAAAAGGCAAAAGAGATTTTGAATATGACACAGCGAGAAAAAGAAAAAAGACTGATTATAATAACAGGTCGGCAAGGGCCAACAGGGAAATCCGTGTTGAAACAAATACTAAAAAAGCATGGATATTTGGTGCTGGAGTCTTTTGAATGTGTTGAAATGGTTTTGAACGAAGAACTCCAGCAACCAATACCTGATTTTACCGCCTGGGTGGATTAGATATGCCTGGTGACCTTTTGGATATATTAAAAGTCCAATTAGTTTTTGATTCATCTTTAGCAATAAACCCACATACTTTCATTGCTTGTTTTAACATCCCATTAGAAATATAAAAGCCGCTTGGGCTGTTTTCAAAAATTTCTTTTAAGCTGTATGAAGTAGAGGAGCATGTAAAAGATCTGATGGGAAAAAAGTTTTCTTTAATCCAAGTACAAAGTATAGTTTGTTGTTCTGGTGTAAGCAGATCATATTGCCTTGGTAAATCAGTTTCGTACATAGTTTTATTTTCCTTTTTTGTACTTAGCTCTGGGGAGCCTGTACAAGAAGTATACCACAAAAGAAGTGGAGAGAACAGAGATTATTTAGAGGAAGGAGGTGGGATAGGTGGAGATAATTTTAACGCTGGCATTATTATATGCTTTGTCAAAATGGATCATATGGAGGCTTAGTACTCTTGCAGTACTTCTGTACTATGGAGAATCTGGCAGGGAATTACCAGATGCTGCAACGATACAGAAGTACAGGATAAAGGTGGCAATGAAGTCACTACGTATTAAGGAAGACCAAAATGGCTCTTTATGATTAGTGCAGCGCAATTAACTGCAATTTGTGAGAGATTATTAAGGGAAGTACTCCTAGTTCCTCAGCGATGGCTTTTACTTTATTAAAAAAGGTGTCGTTACGGATGTTTGCTAAAAATTCATGACCATCAGGGGTTAAGTCCCCAATATAGACTGTGCTACCGTCTTCGTAGAATTGAACACCATCAATCAGATCAGAGGCGTAGCATTGCCGAATATGGTATACGATTTCCTCATGAGAATAATTGGCGAGAAAAGAACTTTTTTCTTTATCTTTATCATAGGTCCAGGGGGTAGAAAAGTCGCAGGTGTCTTCGGCAGTTAATAAGATGTCTCGGATACAATCGGGATTAAGTTTCATAAAGTTTTCCTTATCATTTGTACTTGGCATGGCAGTGCCTGTACAGGAAGTATAGCATGAAAAGGGGGAAAATGGAAGAAAGAGACAAAGATTTTCCAGCCGGGAGGCGGGAGATGGGGAAGGAGGTGGTGTAGGTGAAAGAAGTAAGGGGAATACAAAAAATAGTCGCAGAATACAAGGATGAAAGCAAAAGCGAGGTGAGCCTTGATATTTGGTATGGAAAGGGGCGGAGAAAAAACATTCCATCCATGAAATTCAATGAATTAAGGAATGGATGGGTGCTGAACGAAAAGAAAAAAGATACAGCCCCAGACAACTGCCGGGGTTGCATCTTGGGATTACTCAAACGCCTTTTTCACATCGCCTAAAGCGTTTAATACCATTACAGAAAGTTTATAAAGGTCATTTTCTGTAACAGGTCTGGATGAATCTTCCGAAAAAAGAGCCATATCTTTTTTGAAATTTTCAATGGATTCGTCCAGATGATTTAAAATGGTGGTTTTGTCCATAGATCTTCCTTTCTTCTGTACTTGGCATGGCAGTGCCTGTACGGGAAGTATAACATGAAAAGGGGAAAAATGGAAGGAAGAGACAAAGATTTTCCAGCCGGGAGGCGGGAGCCAGGGAGGGAGGTGGGATAGGTGGAAAACGCTTGGTTTGAGACAGAAGAAAGAAGGAAGGAGAGGAATAAGATTGTAAAAATTATTTACAGTGAAACGGGTGAGGAGTTTGAAATAAAGAAAAAAGTAGCAATTCCATTAATTGCGACATTAAGAGCATACCAAGGCTTGGATGAAAATCCGGAGAATAGGAGTAATGACATGAGAGAAGCAGCCCGTATATTGCTCCTACTCTGCGAGATTAATTAGGAATTTTCTTTTGTTTTCAAATCGTTTAGAGTGTCCATAGCTTCATCGTAGGCATCCATGTAAAGGGCTATTTTATCAGATACAGATAGCTGATAGGACGAGGAGGCAACAATGGCTAAAGCTATTTTTTCGGGATCAAATTTCTTTTCCATAAAAAATAAACCTTTCTTTCGTACTCGGCTCTAGCAGGAGCCTGTAAAAGAAGTATATTACAGAAAGGGAAAAAATGGAATTAAATTTCTGTGAAAAAAAGTAAAATTTTGAAAAATAAAATAAAGAAAAAGGTCCCGTCTTGGGGCCAGGGACCCATAGCCCAGCGGTCAGAGCAGCCGCCTCATAAGCGGAAGGTCCGGGGTTCAAATCCCCGTGGGTCCATTACAGATGCGCAGCTGTAAAGATGTACATACAATTCTTTGTAGGAGAAGGGAGGGGCGTTCATGAAACCAAAAGATTTAAAGCATATTCTGTTCGGGAAAGTGGTTGTGTACGAGGCTCTGAATGCCGAGAGGACGGAATTTACAGATCTGTATTCCGGTGAGTTTTTACACCTGCCGAAAGCCCTTGAAAATAGAGAAGTCCTGGTTATCAGTCCGAAGAAGATAGACAACGGAACAATCGAGATTGAAGTGAGATAAGTCTGTGGAAAGGAGGAAAGCCATTGAGTGAGCGGATGAGCGTTGATGAAGTCGTGGAACTAACGGGAATCAGTAAAAGCACCTTGTACGCCCTTATGGACAGCGGACAGGAGGATTTGGGGGCTGTTATACGTGGAGAGGAGAAGAATACATATGTCTTTTTTCGGCCGAAGGTGGAGCGGTTTGTTCGCGGCGGGTGTGACATCAGCCAGTATAAGGAGTTGGTCGCTTCGGTAAACATGATGAACCATTTGTTAACAAGTGCGATTCTCTCTTTGCCGGAAGGGGACCGGATTCTCCGGACGGTAGCTGTGGGTGAGGGAATTTTATGAATGTAGGAGGAAACAACAGGATGAAAAAAGTGGTCGGAGTAGTGAGAAACACGGATGAGCTGGGCCGCATTGTGATACCCATGGAAATGCGCCGGAGCCTTGGAATCAAAGTTAAGGAGCCTATGGAAATGGTTTTACATGAGGATGGAATTTTCCTGAGAAAGCGCGATGGAGAAAAGACAGTCCGGGAGCAGCTGGACAGATTGAAGGATATGCTTTTAGGAGAGGACAGCCCTGTAAATACTCAGACGGCCAAGGAGTTAAAGAAAAAACTTGATGAGATCGGAGGGCTTTTGGGATTGGAATAAAACAAGCCCTCCGCCGGGAAGCAGAAAGGGCCTGTCCAAAATAACCACTTAAATTATAGCAAAAGGGGAGGGAGATGTAAATGCCTTATTACAGAACATGTCCTTTCTGCCATGCCAATTTGGATCCCGGCGAACCATGTGATTGTCGAAAAGAAAAAGGAAAAAGAAATGGAGATAGAGATTCAAAGATCACGCCTCAAAGACGGCAATACAGAGATTGTTGCAGTGGCAGCAGGATCCCAACTGCAGGAGATACTGACCAGGAAAGACAGCAAAGCGGCGGAACTGACTGTATATGATGGCCGGACCATCACGCCGGACCAGCGCAAGAAAATCTATGCAATGATGAATGATATATCTGCATGGACGGGCTACTATCCGGACGAGCTGAAAGCCAGAATGAAATTCCTGTACATAGAAAAGACCGGAAAAGAAATGTTCAGTTTGGCAGCCTGTTCCGTAGATGTGGCCCGTCAATTTTTGGACGTAATTATTGATTTCTCTTTGGAAAATGGAATTCCTCTGCGGGAAAGCGGTTTGGAGCGCACTGGGGACATATACAATTATCTGGTGAGCTGCATCTATCATAGGAAATGCTGTATTTGCGGAAAATCGGCTGACATTCATCATGTGGAAGCAATCGGCATGGGGCGGGACAGGAGGCACTACGACGATAGTGACCATGAAGTAATTGCTTTGTGCCGTTGTCATCATGCGCTGGCTCATCAGAAGGGAAGACTGGAATTTTTCAGATTGTACCATGTCTTCGGCGTTAAACATGGATGTGTGGAGAACTCATATCAGGAAATATTTCAGTAGGAGCGGAAGATGAAGATTCGGAAAGGTGACATTATTACAGTGGAAATGAAGGATGAGAAGACGGGCCATCTTTGGACAAAGAAGAGGGTTTCGTATAAGGTCATAGCCCTGTACAGATATTTTGTACTTTGCCAGCACTGTAAGGCTGGTTATTTGGAATGTTTTAGTGATTTTAAATTATCTAGGCTACTTAAAACGGGAAAAGGTTTCATAAAGGGGCCTTTGCGTGATTAGGAGGAAACCATGAAGAAAGTATATATTTGCAGTCCGTACAGGGCGCACAGCTCCGCGGAGTTAGACAGAAATATAGAGTATGCGCAGGAGATTACCAGGCAAGTTTTAAAAGCCGGATATGCGCCGATTACGCCGCATTTATATATGACGCAATGTCTGAATGAAAATGATCTGGAAGAGCGGTCTATAGGAATGGCGGCGGGATTGCAACTGCTTGCAGGATGTGATTTCGTCGTTATAGGAGACAGATACGGAATTAGCGAAGGTATGGATACGGAGATGCGTCTAGCGGAAGAGCTGGGGATTGAACTGGTGAAAGCGGATGAGGTTCATGGGGGTGAAGTCAATGAAGGAAGTAGATGAAAGAATAATCAAGAAAGTGAGCGTCACAGTGAGGGTTTTCTATGAGGTTAGGGATTCTGAAACGTATGGAGGCATTGGCAGCATTGGGTATATGTGTACTTCTGTAGATGGGAATCTGAAAATGCTTAATAATGATTTTGAGGCGTATGTATCAAATCAAAAAAAGTGTGTTGCGTCTGCTATGGGAGTATCTGCGGAATGCGTTCGGGTTATTACACGGGAAGAATATGATATTAATACTGATGATGAAGATTAAGGATTTAGGAGGGCAGCAGGATGAAGGTTATGAAAAAAAAGATTCTCCCAGAGTACTTCCGGGCAGTGAGAGCAAGAGAGAAGAATTTTGAGTTGCGGAAAGACGAAGATGATATACAAGTCGGGGATCTGCTGATTCTGGAAGAATGGAATGAATGGACTGGGTATACCGGGAACGGCGTGAGAAGATATGTGAAATATGTTCTTCGGGATACGCCGGAATATGGTCTGATGGAAGGGTATTGCATTATCGGCTGGTAGGAAAATTAGGATTTAGGAGAGAAGCAGATTGGTTGATAAATGGCTGAAATGGGGAAATGGAAAAGAATGGGGAAAAATACAGTGTCCAATGTTAGGAAATGAATATGTAATGACATATTATCCGGAAGATTTTCCCTGTTATTATTCATACACAGCTCCTTTTGTATGTGATGGCGACATCTGCTGCTACAGATATGATCACGATGAAGGAGGATGGGATGAAGATCTGATAGTGTTGTTTTACGATGGAGAATATACAGAGGAAATAAAGATTAGGATTTAGGAGGAGCAGGAAATGAGTGAATGGAAAGTAATGCGTAATACAAATTTTTATCAGGTGTGGCGTCAGATTCGGCCTCTTCGTCCAGGAGAGCCCATGCACAGTGGTGTTCGGGAGGCAAGGGGGTATTTTGAGACAGAAGCGGAAGCTCAGATGTATGCAGATAAACTGAATGCAGAAGATAAAGCGCTAAACTGAAAATTAGAGGGAAAGGAGGCCGGAGCCGCTGGCCAGCGTAAAGGACGTCCTGGCTCCTTTCAGAAATGGAAGTTAGATTGATTGATGTTGATGGACATAACTTCCCGTCTCTTCCGCTGATGAAACTGTCAGCGTGGCATAAGAAGCAGGGGGACGGTGTGGCTTGGTATAATCCATTGACCGCTTGGAGGGAGGATGTGGATCGGGTGTACATGAGCAAAGTTTTTTCATATACCGAAGATTATCCACATCCAGTCAATGCGGAAGAAATTGTGAGGGGCGGAACTGGATATAGTTATCCTGACGGAAAGCCGGACTTGCCACCAGAAATAGAGCATATATATCCGGATTATGGTTTGTATCCAAGGTTATGTCAAAATACCGCGTATGGATTTTTGACCCGAGGATGCCCGCGCGGGTGTGATTTCTGCATCGTTGAGAAAAAAGAAGGGCCGTGTAGCAGGAAGGCAGGTGATTTGTCGGAGTTCTGGAAAGGTCAAAAGAATATTGTTTTATTGGACCCGAACTTTTTCGCCTGCCGGGAGTGGCGGGAGTTATCAGAACAGCTTATCGGAAGCAGGGCGTGGGTGGATTTTTCGCAGGGGTGCGATATTCGCATAATGACAGAAGAAAAGATCAGCTTTTTACAGCAAATGAAAATAAAGCAAATTCATTTTGCGTGGGACAGATACGAAGAAAAAGAGATAATTGTGCCAAAGTTAAAAGCATTCAAACAACTGACAGGATGGGATCGTCGGAAAATGGGCGTATATGTTTTGACAAATTTCGACACGACTATAGAGCAGGATTTGGAACGGATCTACACTTTGCGGGAAATAGGATACAATCCATATCTGATGATCTATAACAAGCAAGAGATTCCGAAAGGTAATACACTACGTCGAATGCAACGATGGGTTAATTCAAGGGTTGCCTTCCATACAGTTAGGAGGTTTGAAGATTTCAAGTGATTAATGGAGAGTTGATAGTAGATAATTTTGCCGGAGGCGGCGGGGCATCCACCGGGATCGAGATAGCGACCGGGTACAGCGTGGACATAGCCATCAACCATGACCCAGAAGCGATCCGGATGCACAAGACCAACCACCCAAGCACAAAGCATTATTGTGAGAGCGTCTGGGACGTGGATCCTATGAAAGTATGTGGCGGTCATCCGGTGGCCCTGGCCTGGTTCTCCCCGGACTGCAAGCACTTTTCGAAGGCCAAGGGTGGCAAGCCTAAAGATAAGTCTATCCGGGGCCTTGCCTGGGTTACGCTACGTTGGGCGGCTCTCGTCCGTCCACGGGTGATTATGCTGGAGAATGTGGAGGAGTTCCAGACCTGGGGACCGTTGAACCGTAGGCATCATCCTATCAAGGCCAAGCAGGGCCAGACATACCGGAAGTTTCTGCGGCAGCTGGAGGATCTGGGGTATGAAGTCAGTACACGGGAGCTTGTGGCGGCGGACTATGGAGCGCCGACCATGCGCAAGCGGTTCTTCTTGATTGCAAGATGTGACGGACGGCCTAATATCTGGCCTGCGTCCACACATGCCCCGAGGGGCAGCAGGGCGGTTAAGGATGGGATGCTGAAATCGTACATAGGGGCATATACCCAGATTGATTTTTCACGGCCGTGTCCAAGCATTTTTGAGACCAAGCAGGAGATATGGGAGAAGTACGGTATCCGGGCGCAGCGTCCGCTGGCAGAGAAGACCATGCGCAGGATTGCCAGAGGACTGCAGAAGTTTGTGTTAGAGAATCCGGCTCCGTTTCTGATAGGAGCAAATCACCTCATGGCGCCCACTTTGATTCAGTATCATTCCGAGACAGCAAGCGGAGAAGTGCGGGGGCAGAAGTTGCAAGATCCGATTATGACGGTGGACGGCTCTAACCGCTACGGCCTGGCAGTATCCTTTTTGAGCAAGTTCTATAAGAGCGGAACCGGGCAGGATATGCGGGAGCCACTGCATACTGTCACATGCTCCCCGGGACATTTTGGAGAAGTGCGCGCGTTTTTAATTAAGTATTATGGCCAGGGTGTAGGCCAGGACTTGAGGGAGCCCATGGACACCATACCAACGCACGACAGATTTGGTCTTGTCACTGTTCAGGGTGTTGATTATGCCATAGTGGACATTGGGCTTCGGATGCTGGAGCCGAAGGAGCTATATGGGTGCCAGGGGTTCCCGGAGGATTATATCATAGACCGGGATTATACCGGGAAGGCATACAGCAGAGCGGAGCAGGTGAAGCGCTGCGGGAATGCTGTACCGCCGCCGTTTGCCGCGGCATTGGTCAGGGCAAACCTGCCGGAGTTGTGCGTGGCGGAAAGAACGGGAAACATCCGGATCTTGGAAGAGGAATCCGGACAGTTGAAGCTTGCGTGAGGGGAAGGCTAGGGACCATCATGCAATGATGGTTTAAATAATTTTCAGAGATAATAAAAGGAAATAAGAGATAATACGCAAAAATCAGATTTTACGGAGGCGTCTATGAACAGGATTCAATTTATTATTTTGTCCCACTTGATTAAGGAAGGGGCCTACAACAATGTCAACGCCATGTCGGTTAAGGAGATGCTGGAAGGGCTGCGTTTATTGCAGTATACCTATAATTCTTTCTATAAACACACAAAGGCGTTATTGGCAGCAGGATACGTGGCAGCAGGGCTTCCCGTGGGTAATTCAAATACATATTATATCACAGAGAAAGGAAAACAAGCGCTTAACATTGTGAAAGGAGAGTGTGAAGGATGAGGAAAGAGATAGGCTTTGTAGCTGTTGGACAAGCAGGGGGAAATATCGGGAGACTCTTCGAAAAAATGGGGTATACGGTAGTATATATGAATACTTCCCAGGAAGACTTGAAGACGCTGCCGGAATCAACGTACAAGTTCCATCTGGAAGGCGGAGACGGCTGTAATAAGGAGCGGACAAAAGCCAAGAAATTGCTGGCCAAGAATATTGAACAGGTTCTTGAGCAGATCAATAGGAAAATTCCGCAGAAGATGATTTTTACCATATTTTCTGCAGGAGGCGGAACCGGATCCGGGATTGGTCCTATGCTGATAGATATTTTGCAGCAGGATCTCGGCCGGACCACAGGAGCAATCACAATACTTCCGGATGATACGGAATCCGTCAAAGCCCATATTAACGCTTATGACTGTGTGAGAGAACTGGCAGATATTACTGAAATGGGGGCGGCCTTTTTCATAGACAATAATTCCGGGAGGAATAAGATAAAACTGAATGAGGTGTTTTCGCAGCTTTTGGATGATTTTGTCTGTATTCCGGAAAAGAAGGGGAGTGTTCTGGGAAACATTGACCGGGCGGAGGTACGGGAAGTACTGGGGACCAAAGGGGCGTCCGTGCTGTGCCGGCTGTCCAGGCAGGAGACAAGTACGGCCAAGATTATTGAGCGGATACGGACGGGAATTTTTGCGGAACTGGATGAAGTGAAAGCAGTTAAATATATGGCCATACTGGCAGCAGGAGGAGCAGCGCCTGTTAATCTCCAGGCTCTGCAGGCGGAGTTTGGGACGGCCTATGACATTTTTCAGGGATTTGAAGCGGAGCATACGATATGCTGTTTAAGCGGGATGCGTTTTCCCTTTACCCGGATGAAGAAGATCCGGGATAGGGCAATGCAGAACCAGGGGGAGATTGTGGAAAGCATGAGTGCGGTGAATGTCAATCCCATGGGGGAAGAACTGGATTTGGATTTGTTTGCAAAGGTGAAAAGGACGGAAAAAAGGAAAGGTAATTCCAGGGATCTGTTAAAACAGTTCCTGTAAAGGCACAATATGAATAGAAAAATGTTACAGTCATATATGGAGAATTACCCTGCAAGTGTATGCGCCAGTTATATATTTGTTGTGGATAACTCCAATATAGCTATGAATATTTTGTCTGCAAATATGCGGTGTGTGTATTTGGAGGATGGTTCCGAGCATTATTTTGGCAGAGAGGATTTTATTGAATTTCTGCGAGACTGGGAAGGTTCTGCCGGCAAACTGGGTTATCATTTTGTCCTGTCCTGTTTTTCAAGAAAAAGCAATGAACGGCTTGCGGCCGGGCTTAAGGCGTGCGGGTATGATTTTAAAAATGGCTGGTTCATATTCCGGAATAAAGAATATTTAGGAAACTATGATAAGCAGTCAGAGCTTGAGAAGACGCTGCAGGACTATATCCGTCGCTTTGAGGGGCAGGACACAAAAGAATTAATAGATAAAGACCGTTTCTTGAAATTTAATCAAAATGGAGAGGCAACCGGGGTTTATGATGCAGAGATTGTGTCCTATATCATGGATTCACTTCCGTTCTTTGTGTTGGACGGACAGCCCTATATTTATGACCATGGCGCTTATCTGGCCGATGAGGGTGGAGTAATTCTCAAAAATATAATTCAGGATTTGATTCCTAGGCACTTGGTGAAAAGCAATACGATTAAATCAGTGTATGATCTGCTCATTATGCAGAAACAGGTGCAGAAAAAGATAAAAGAACTTAATGCACATCCCAGGCGTTGGGTGAATTTCAGAAATTGTATGTTTGATCCGGTGGAATGGAAAATGATCAAGCATAAACCGGAGTATTATTCTATCAATCAGATTCCGCACATTCTGGATCCGGAGGCGAGAAAAGATTTATCGGCAGCAGGAGCCCAAACGATCCGCTATTTGCAGGAATCCATACCGGAGGAGCAGGACCGGACCATGCTTTTCCAGTACATAGGGTACTGTATGACCACAGATTCCAGATTTCAGAAATTTATGATATTAAAGGGTGACGGCGGGACCGGAAAGTCTGTGATTGTTTCGCTGGTTCAAAACCTGATAGGGGAGCAGAATTATTCAACGGTTTCTCTGGAAAATATTAATCAGCGGTTCTATCCTGCGGAGCTGATGGGAAAGCTTTTGAATGCCTGTGCAGACATAGAGAGCGCTCCGTTAAACAGTGTAGACACTATCAAAAAAGTGACCGGGGAAGATACGCTGATGTATGAGCGGAAGGGACGGGATCCGAAGACCTTCGAAAGCTATGCAAAGCTTCTGTTTTCTGCAAATAAGATTCCGCTGAACCTGGACGAAAAGACCAGTGCTTTTTACCGAAGGCTTCTGATATTGGAAATGAACCGAAAGCCCAAGAAGGTAGATCCGGATTTAAAAGAAAAACTTGTGCAGGAAGTCCAATACCTTATATGGACGGCTCTGGGCCATTTAAAAATTCTCTATCAAGAAGGAAAATTTTCTGAAAGTGATAATAGTAAAAAACAGGTGGAGGATCTTTATCGTGCGGCGGACAGTATCAAGGCTTTTATGGATGAATCGGTAGAGCGTACAAGCGCTGAGGTTTTGATGAAGCGGGATTTACTGTATGAGGCGTATAAAAAGTATTGTGCGGAGTATGGGCGGAAAGAATACAGTCCAGGCACATTTTACAAAATGCTGGAAGAACGGGGGTATCATTGGAAGCGGAAAAGCAACGGGCGCTATTATTATGGGTTGAAAATGAAAGAGGAAGGTTTTGCGGAACTGGATCAAGAGGGGCAGCAGGAGCTTCCGTTTAAAAAATACCAGTCGGTGACAGGTCAGTGACAGCTTTGTGACAGGACAGGGGTTTGAAAAGTGCTTGATTTTACTGGGTTTGTGACAGGAATGACAAGAATGACAGCTTTTTTCAACTTCTTAATATATTTAAAAAATTTTATTTCTAAAAAGAATTTAAAAATACCTGTCATAGTTGTCATGAATATAAAAAAAGAAAGAAAAAACATTGAAAATAAAGGATTTTTAGAATGACAGGTAAAAAGAAAAAGCTGTCACAAAGTTGTCATTAACCTGTCATGGAAAGGGGAAAAGGGAAAATGAACAAAGTAATATTAATGGGAAGATTAACCAGGGATCCGGAAGTGAGATATTCACAAGCTGATAATCCTACGGCGGTAGCCAGATACACTTTAGCAGTGGACAGGCGTTATAAGCGTGACGGGGAGCAGGGAGCGGATTTTATTAACTGTGTGGCTTTCGGCAAGAACGGTGAATTTGCGGAGAAGTACCTGCGCCAGGGTATCAAGATTGCGCTTGTGGGCCGGATTCAGACAGGAAGCTATACAAACAGGGATGGGAAAAAGGTTTATACAACGGATGTGATTGTGGAAGAGCAGGAATTTGCAGAAAGTAAGAAGAGTCAGGAGCAGCCAGCCGGCGGGGCTGTTTATGAGGGAGGCTTTATGAATATCCCGGACGGGATTGATGAGGAATTGCCGTTTACATGATGAAAGGGAGTGGACAAAATGAACAGGGTGCCGCATGACAGCTGGGCGATTATTGAGCGGGTAATACGAAGGTATCCGGAATCCAAAAGAGAATATGAAAGCGTTTTGGGAACGGCATCTGGAAGTCCGGGATTCGCGGAAAGATTGGGTGGTGGCTTGCCGAGCAGTAGTCCTGTGGAGAGCCTGGTTGTAAAGTTGTCAGAACCAAGGATGGAACGATTGAAGAGAGAGATTGAAGCTGTAGAATCTGCTTATGGCAAGCTTTCAGCAGAACATAAGAAGGTGATTCGAGTACGGTTTTGGTCAAATCGGTATCGCAATGTATCATATCTTCGGATGTCGGACAGTGTGGGGTATAAAGAGGCACAAATGAAAAGAATCACAGGAAACTTTGTGAAGAGTGTTGGAAAGAGGCTTGGAGAAATATAGTTGAAAAGAAATAAATGTGTAAAAAATGTGTATTAAAGCATTGACAATACACAAAAAATGTGTATAATATAATTATAGGAGGAAACACGAATGAAACGAAGGGATTTAATAAAAAAGCTGGAAGATGCCGGATTTCGTTTCAAGGAACACGGAGGGAACCACGATACATATAAGCGTGGAAGGGATACCGAGCAGGTTCCAAGGCACACAGAAATCAATGAAATTACAGCAAAAAGGATATTGAGGAAATGGGGATTGAAATAAATCCCCGGTATCCTTTTTATAGATTAGGAGAGAGATAAGGAGGAAGACGATGAAAAGAGCATATCCAACATTTATAGCGGAATGTGGAGCGGACTACCTGGTATATGTCCCGGACTTAGATATTTTTACAGAAGGCCGCGATTTGGAGGACGCTATGGAAATGGCCAGGGATGCCATTGGTTTGAAAGGGATTTCCCTGGAGGATGACGGAATCGAGATTCCGGAAGCGTCCGGTTATCCGGAGGCAGTTGCGAAAGCAAAAGAAGATACAGAAGATTTTGATTATACTAGCGGAATTTTAACTATGGTGGATGTGGACTTTGTGGCGTATCGGAGGCGTATGGACAACAAATCCGTGCGCAGGAACGTTACGCTGCCGAATTGGCTGAATCAGGAGGCAGAGGAAGCAAACCTGAATGTATCCAAGGTATTGCAGGAGGCGTTGATAGAGCGGCTGGCAATCGGCGGGTGAGCGGAATAGGTGGAAATGGCAGCAGGATCGTGAGCTGCCATTTCTTTTTTGAGAAGAATGTAAAAATAGCTATTGACATTTTGCTAGCTACATTATATATTATAGCTAGCAACAAGGGGAGGTGAATTTGTTGCAGGATCAAAGTAGAGCTGATTACTTCAAGGAAAGAAGAAAAACAATCGGCCAATTTAGTGTTTCTGTAAAACGGGAAAAACTAAAAGCTCTTGATGAAAGGTTAAAGGAAAAGGGACAAACAAAAACAGAATGGCTAAATGAAAAGATTGACGAAGAAATCAGCAAATAAGAAAGAGTGCTTTACCCGCTACCAACGAAATAAGCACTCTATCGTTATCAGAGGTTTCCCGTCTGATAAATTTATAATATCAGATGGTGGAACTTCTTTCAAGAAAAATCGAAAGGAGTTTATATTATGGGACGAGTAAAGAACACAATGCAGTTGATCGAAGGAGCTTTAGGTAGGATAGTGAGAAATTAAGTATTGACATTTAGGTGTGACATAAATATAATATAGGTGTGACAAGAAAGGAGGCGGATATGTCACCAGCAGGAAGACCAAAAGCGGATAAACCAAAAGATATAAGGTATAGTATACGCCTTGATTCAGAAACAGAATTAAAATTGCAGAATTATTGTACAGAACATGATATTACAAAGGGAGAAGCAATAAGGCGGGGCATACATCTGCTTTTACAACAAAAAAAGTAGCGGTTTGATAGTTTGGCGACCTCAACCGCTACAATTCACACCAGAGGTTTCCCGTCTGATAAATATATCATATCAGATGGTGGGACTTCTTTCAACAACAAAAATTTGAAAGGAGTTTTTATTATGGGACGAGTAAAGAACACAATGCAGTTAATTGAAGGAGCTATCAGAGAGATCGATGTAAGATATGACATGAGTGTAGGAAATATTTATGATATATACGAAGCGTCCAGTAATTCGGTTGACATGATTTGCAATGGCTTCCGGTTTGGATACATGCAGGGAATGAAAGCGGCCAGGGCAGAGATGAAGAAAGCGGGTATTGCATGATGGTAGGTGAGATCATAAA
>ERZ777305.804-NODE-804-length-46628-cov-8.634058_pt1 | contig 46628 bp, 28 predicted proteins | sample MGYA00374965_ERZ777305 | MGnify/ENA primary metagenome ERZ777305 (study PRJEB29328, sample SAMD00013331) | mouse gut metagenome | study: EMG produced TPA metagenomics assembly of the Metagenome analysis of fecal microbiota from mouse which was promoted...
TGTGCCCAAAGGCGGCCCCGACGGCGGCGACGGCGGCCGCGGCGGCCACATCATACTCCGCGGCAACAAAAACATGTGGACGCTCCTTCCGCTTAAATACCGCCGCCATATTTTCGCAGGCAACGGCCAGCCCGGCACCGGAGGCCGCTCCTTCGGCAAGGACGGAGATGACGTGACGGTGGAAGTGCCGTGCGGCACCGTGGTATTCGACGCCGAGACAGGCGAATACCTCGCCGAGGTGACCGACGACGGCCAGGAAGTGAAACTCCTTCGCGGAGGCCGCGGAGGCCTCGGAAACTGGCATTTCAAATCGCCCACAAACCGAGCCCCGCGCTATGCCCAGCCCGGCGAACCGGCCGTGGAACGCTCCGTGATTCTCGAGCTGAAACTGCTCGCCGACGTGGGCCTCGTTGGCTTCCCCAATGCCGGAAAGTCGACCCTGCTGTCGGCTGTGTCGGCCGCTCGCCCCAAGATAGCCGACTATCCCTTCACCACCATGGAGCCGCAACTCGGCATCGTGTCCTACCGCGACAACCGCTCATTCGTCATGGCCGACATCCCCGGCATAATCGAGGGCGCGTCGGAAGGCCGCGGACTTGGCCTCCGCTTCCTGCGCCATATCGAGCGCAACGCCGTGCTGCTGTTTGTGATTCCGGCCGATGCCGACGACATCCACAAGGAATATGAAATATTGCTCGGCGAACTCGAACGGTTCAATCCCCAGCTTGTCGACAAGCCACGCATCATAGCAATATCGAAATGCGACATGCTCGACGACGAACTTATCGACGAACTCCGCTCGCATCTTGGCTTCGACATCCCCACGGTGTTCATCTCCGCAGTCACAGGCTACGGACTCACCGAACTTAAAGACACCCTCTGGCGCGCGATAACCGACGAATCGAACCGCCTCGCCACTCCCGACATAGTGCACCACCCCCTCGACGGCCACCACCGCGTGCGCGAGGAAGACGAGTTCATATTCGAGCCGTCGCCCATGGAGGAAGACGCCGACTATGAGGAAGCCGAAGACCTCCGCTCGATATCTCCCGATGCCTGGGGCGAGGATTTCGATTTCGACATCGACGACGACACCGACGAATAAATGATATAAAAACCAATCACATCATGCGAAAAATATCATCCCTTATCCTGTTATTATTTGCTTTTATGGCAACAGCACAAAACACGAATCCTCTCTTCGATGATTTCACCACAATTCCGTTCTCAAAAATCAAGACGGAACATTATATGCCGGCCATCGACCGCGGCATTGAACGCGCACGCGCCGAAGTGGACGCAATAGTCAACAACCCCGAGGCCCCGACTTTTGAAAACACCATCGTGGCCTACGAGAAAACCGGCGAGGACCTCGACCGCGTGACAAGCATATTCTTCAACCTGCTCGAGGCCGACGCAAACGACGAGATGATGGCTCTTTCGATGGAGGCATCACAGAAACTCTCCGACTACGGCACCGACATAATCCTCAATCCCGGTCTGTGGCAGCGCATCAAGACCGTAAATGATTTCTACACCAACAACAAAGAGGCATACGATGCCCTCACCCCCGAGGACCGCATGCTGCTTCAGACCGTCTACGACAGCTTCGCCAACAACGGCGCGCTCCTGCCCGAAGCCGACCAGAAGCGGTTCAAGGAACTGAAATCGGAGCTCTCCGGCCTCACCACACGTTTCGGCCAGAACGTGCTCCGCGAGCTCAACACATATGAGATATGGCTCACGCCCGACCAAATGCAAGGCCTCCCCGAAGGCATAATTCAGCAGGCTGCCGAAGCCGCCGAGGAAAAAGGACGCAAGGGCGAATACCTCTTCACCCTCGCCCAGCCCACCTACATGGCCGTGATGAAATATGCCGACAACGACGACGTGCGCCGCAAATTCCACAAACTCTACACCTCGCGCAACACCAAAGGCGAATACTCCAACCTCGACAACATAGCCCGCATCTCAGCCGTGCGCCTTGAAATAGCACGTCTCCTCGGCAAAAAAACTTACGCCGACCAGAGCCTCCAACGCACAATGGCACAGACTCCCGAAGCCGTCTACGACTTGCTCGACCGCCTGCGCGACGCCTACCTGCCCGCCCAGAAGCGCGAATTTGCCGAACTCAAAGCCTTCGCATCCAAAGAAGCCGGCAAAGACGTGGAAATCACCGCCTGGAACCACTCTTACTGGTCGAACAAACTCAAAACGGCAAAATACTCGTTCGACGACGAGGCTCTCCGCCCCTACTTCCCGCTCGACAGCGTAATCAACGGCGTGTTCGGCCTGGCCACCCGCCTCTACGGCCTGCAATTCAAGCCCAACACCGAGGTTGACGTGTACCACCCCGACGTGAAATGCTTCGACGTGGTCGACGCCGACGGCCGGTTCATGGGCCTGCTCTACACCGACTTCTTCCCCCGCGCATCGAAACGCCCCGGCGCATGGATGACCGAATTCCGCGGCGAACGCCACGAAGCCGACGGCTCGCGCCGCGCTCCCTATGTGTCGATTGTGATGAACTTCACCAAGCCCACCGCCGACAAGCCCTCGCTGCTCACCCCCTACGAAGTTGAGACCTTCCTCCACGAATTCGGCCACGCGCTCCACGGTCTGCTCGCCGACACAAAATACGGCTCGCTCTCCGGCACATCTGTCTACCGCGACTTTGTGGAACTCCCCTCGCAGTTCAACGAAAACTATCTCACCGAAAAAGAATTCCTCGACAGCTTCGCCAAGCACTACCAAACCGGCGAACCCATCCCTCAGGAGCTTATCGACCGCATGGTGGCCGCCCAGCAATACGGCGCGGCATACGCCTGCATCCGCCAGTTGCAGTTCGGCTACCTCGACATGGCCTGGCACACGATCACCGAGGCCGTGACCGACCCCATGGCCTTCGAGCGCGACGCCATTGCCGCCCTCAACACCTTCCCCGCAGTTGAAGGCACAATGACCTCGCCGCAGTTCTCCCACATCTTCTCGGGAGGCTACGCCGCCGGCTACTACTCCTACAAATGGGCCGAAGTGCTCGACGCCGACGCCTTCGCCTACTTCCAGGAAAAAGGCATCTTCTCGCCCGAGGCGGCCAAATCGTTCCGCGACAACGTGCTCAGCCGAGGCGGCACAGAAAACCCCGCCGAGCTCTACCGTCGCTTCCGTGGCGCCGACCCCACAATCGACGCGCTCCTTCGCCGCGACGGCATCACCCCCGAGCCTTCCGTCGCCCTCCCCGCCAAAGATTGATTCGATGCACGATGAATAAATAAGGCCACGCCACATTTGGGGTGTGGCCTTTTAAAATTTTCCAAATATGAACTATATTTTTGATTTCGACGGCACATTGATGGATACCTCCGGTGTAATCCTCTCCACTATTAAAGCAACCATCGCCCAAATGGGACTCCCCGAAAAAACCGACGACGAATGTCGGACGATTATCGGAATCCGCACCGACGAGGCCGGAAAATACTTATATCCCGACCTCGACATATCCAATGCCGAGTTTGCAAGGCTTTTCCGAGCCAACTACGACCGCCTGAAAAAAAACGCGCATGAAAAGACATTCCCCGGCGTGATGTCAACGCTCCGGCAGCTTCACGAAAGCGGCCACGGGCTTGCCATCGCTTCGAGCCGACGCCTCGACTCGCTCAAAGACTACCTCAACGGCCTGGGCATAACCGATTGGTTCAGTATGATTGTCGGAGCCGACAGCGTGGCCAAAGGCAAGCCCAATCCCGACCCGGTGCTCGCCATACTCGCCGCTCTTGGCTGGGATGCCAACACCACCTTGGTGGTCGGCGATGCCGATGTCGACATCATGATGGGAAACGCCGCCGGGTGCAAGACATGCGCCGTGACCTACGGCAACGGAGCCATCGCCGCGCTCAAAGCCGCAAATCCCGACTATATGATCGACTCGTTTGCCGACATTCTAAATATTCGCTAATCATGGATATTGAGCAGTTCCGCAACTACTGCCTGTCGTTTGAAGGCGTCACGGAAAAAACACCATTCGGGAAATTTGCTCCACGATTCTCTTCGGTGCTCGTATTCTACGTCTGCGGCCACATGTTTTGCATGACCGACATCGACGACTTTCATTATGCCGTGGTGAAGAACACGCCCGAAAAAATCGCAGAACTTCACGAAAACCGCCGTTCATGCGAGCGGCAGCGCAACATGAGCGCAAAATACTGGATTCAGCTCAACTTCGGCGGCGACATCTCCGCTGCCGAAATCCTCCGGCTCGTAGAGCAATCCTACCAAATCGTCAAAGCCAAATACTCAAAATAACATCGCCCATCGTGCATTGTGCATTGTGCATTGTGCATTGTGCATTATTTAAGGAGTGCTTGGGCGGCGGCGCGGGCGGTGGCGTCGGTGGAGGTGCCGGAGAGCATGAGGGCGAGTTCGCCCACGCGCTCGTCGGGCGATAGCAGGCGGATATGGGTATGCGTGGAAGTGTCGTCGTCTTCCTTGTAGACCTTGAAGTGTACCGACCCTTTCGCGGCCACCGCCGGCAGGTGGGTAATGGCGATAACTTGCGCGCGGGCGGCGATAGCGTCCATGAGCGAAGCCATGCGCACGGCCACATCGCCCGACACGCCGGTGTCGACCTCGTCGAAAATCACCGTGGGTAGTTGCATCTTCTCGGCAATGAGCGACTTCACCGAAAGCATCAGACGCGAGATTTCACCGCCGGAGGCAGTCTGGCCAAGCGGCATCAGAGGCTGATTCTTGTTGAAGGCAAAGAGGAATTCCACTTCGTCGGCACCCGACGACGACAGCTTGACCGGCGTGATGCGTATCTCGCAATTCAAGTTTTTCATGCCTAAGGGCACGGCGCGGTCGCGCAGCTCGCCGGCAAGACGCTCGGCCTGTTGACGACGCGATTCCGACAACGCCTCGGCGGCCTTCACGGCCTCGCGCTTTGCGGCCTTGGCCTTGGCTTGGAGCTCGGCCAGGTCGGAGTCGGCATTTTCTATGGTGTCGAGACGCGCGGCAAGCGAGTCGCGTATGGCGATAAGCTGGTCGGAAGAGTCGACACGATGCTTCTTTTCAAGCGAATAAATTGCCGACAGGCGGGCATCCACGGCATCGAGCCGGGCAGGGTCGGCGCCCAACGATGCGTCGGCGTCGATAAGCGACTCTGCTATGTCGGCCAACTCAATGCGCGCGCTGTCGAGCCGCTCCACGAGGCTGTCGCCATCGGGAAGCATGGCTGCCACGCGGCGAAGCTCGTTCACGGCCTGGGCCACATGGGCCACGGCGTCGGCCTGCCCCGACAGATGCCCGACGGCTTCCGACAGATGCGTCTTTATATCCGAGACATTGGCAAGCACCTCGCGCTCCTGCTCGAGCAGGGCCTGCTCTCCGGGTTTCAGTTTCAGCTCGCGCAACTGGTCGAGCTGATAAGTGATAAACTCGGCGTCGGCGCGGTTCTTCTCCACAGCGTTGCGGGCCGAGACATATGCCACGGCCGCATGACGGTAGGCAAGATATTTCGATGAATAAGCGTCGCGCAAATCGGTGTTTGCCGCAAGCGAGTCGAGAATCGACAGCTGGTAATCGGCTTCGGCAAGCAACAGGTTCTGATGCTGGGAATGGATGTCGACAAGCTGCATGGCCACTTGACGGAGCAACGCCAAAGTCACTGGCGTGTCGTTGATGAAAGCGCGTGTGCGTCCGCTTGGCGAAAGCTCGCGGCGGAGGATACACACGCCGGGGATGGCATCGATATCGTTTTCGAGAAGAATATCCGACAGGCGGTAGAATCCGTCGGTGCGAAACTGCGCCTCTATCACCGATTTCAGCGAAGCGTCGCGTATCACGCGCGTATCGGCCCTGGCTCCTAACAAAATCCCGAGCGCCCCCAGTATTATCGACTTGCCGGCACCGGTCTCGCCGGTAATGATATTGAAACCGGGATGAAAATCAATGTCGATTTCCGAAATAAGGGCGTAATTTGATATATGCAGATGCTCAATCATTTTAGTTGGGAAGTTGGAAGTTGGGGAGTTAGGAAGTTGGGGAGTTAGGAGATTTTAGGAGGCTTGGGAAGCATAGGAGGCCTATGAATCCTAAATTCTGTCGGGTGTCGGTTATTGGTTATTATCTTCTTGGCCTTTGCGGATTTTTTCGAGACGGTCGTTTTCGGTGGGATACACGCCTTGGAGAATCTTGTAGGCCTCGTCGCGCTCGGTCTGCGGTGCCTTGGAGTAGATATTGACGAGCTCGTCCATCTTGGCGTCCTTAAACATCGACAGCGCCACCGACATGGGCTGCGCCTTGTATATCGCCTCGATGGTTGGGAGGGTCTCGTGGATAGTCTTGCGTCCTTTGTCGGGAGCAAGCGACATCTCGTCGAGGCCGCGGCGATGATACTGGTAAATAAGGTCGCGGATAGCCGTGGTCGACGGGTCGGTCATGGCCGACAGCACGGCGGAGCGGTTCTTAGTGTCCTCAAAGGCTTTCCAGCCCACCTCGCCCGACGATTGCGCCATCTGCACAATCTGTTTGAGACGTTCGTAGTAGGGGTCGCCGCCATGAGGCGAGAACGAATCGAAGTCGACGGCAAGTATCAGATAGGCATAGAAATTCAATATGGCCGTGAGCTGGTTTTCCATACTGTTGACAGAAAACACCAACGGTTCATTTTCCTGGTAGGCGAAATCTATCTTGCCATCCTTGAAATTGATAAGCGTGGTGGTGTATGCGCTGTTGTAGACAGGACGGGTCGACTGCACCTGTATGTCGCCCTTCATCACCCCGTCGGTATATTCCTTGATGGTGAAGAACAGCTGGCAGTCGATTTTTTCGTTGGCGGCAAACTGCGTGTTGGTGAAGGTGGTGGTGTTCATGTAATCGTTCACCGCACTTTGCAGCGTCTCAAACACCGACTTGTTTGTTCCCGAGATTGCCTGTGAATTTATCTCGACGCGACAATTCAACTCCTGCGCCGACGCCGAAAAAGCGGCGATGCAGAAGAGTAATATATGTATAACCTTTTGTGTCATACTATACTAACGGAGATTTCCCCGTTATGTTGTCTAAGATGTCGCGCGCCACCTCCTTTTTTGATTTCAGAGGATACTGCGTGCGGAGGCCGTCGGGGCGCAAGATAGTGATTTTGTTGGTGTCGGTGCCAAATCCGGCGCCGGCATCGCGCAGCGAATTGAGCACTATCATGTCAAGATTTTTTCGGCGCAACTTGTCGGCGGCATTGTCGAGTTCGTGGTCGGTTTCGAGGGCAAATCCGACGAGCACCTGGCCGGTACGCTTGGCCTGTCCGAGCGTGGCGGCTATGTCGGGATTCTTTTTCAGATGAATCACGGGCACCTCGTCGCGCTCGCGCTTAATCTTGCTCGCGGCCGTCGACACAGGAGCATAGTCGGCCACGGCAGCTGACATTATGGCTATGTCGGCTTCGGGAAACAATTTCTCACATTCGGCAAGCATCTCGCAAGCCGACTCTACATGGCGCACTTCCACCGACGGGTTCTCGGGCCGTACTGCCACCGGACCGCTCACCACCACCACACGTGCCCCGCGGGCGGCGGCTTCGTCGGCCAGGGCATATCCCATCTTGCCCGACGAATAGTTGCCGATAAAGCGTACCGGGTCGATGCGCTCGTATGTAGGTCCGGCTGTGATAAGCACGGTCTTGCCGGCAAGGTCTTGCCCGGCGGCAAAATAGTCTTCGAGCACCCGGAAGATGCCTTCCGGCTCCTCCATGCGGCCTTTGCCCACGAGGTGGCTTGCAAGCTCGCCCTCGGCAGGCTCGATAATGTGCACGCCGTCGGCACGCAGCCTGTCGATATTGCGCACGGTAGCCGGATGTGCCATCATGTCCAGGTCCATGGCCGGAGCCACAAAAACCGGGGCACGCGCCGAGAGGTACGACGTGACGAGCATATTGTCGGCCACGCCGCAAGCCATCTTGGCCATTGTCGACGCGGTGGCCGGAGCTATCACCATAGCGTCGGCCCACAGGCCGAGGTCGACATGCGAATGCCACTCGCCGGTGTTAGCCGTGAAAAACTCTGAAATCACCGGACGGCCCGACAGCGACGAAAGCGTGACGGGCGTGATGAATTCCTTGCCGTTGGGAGTGATGATAACCTGCACCTCTGCGCCGGCCTTAACGAGCAAACGGAGCAAAGTCACCGACTTGTAAGCGGCAATACCGCCGGTGATTCCCAATACGATATTTTTTCCGGAAAGGGGCGACATGGGTTTGAGTTAATATGTATCTTTTATTAAAAAGTTAATGTAACACATTGTAGGGGCGCACGGCTCGTGCGTCCGCTTAAATACCTCGTACACAACAAATTGGCGAAATTCCACAACGGACGCACGAGCCGTGCGTCCCTACACTCAAAGTCATATTTACTTATGATTGCACTTGCTTTTTCACCAAAGCCGTTTAACTTCGGTTATTTTCTTGCGCTTTTCACGCGCATGTAGATACGGGTGAAGCAGTCTTTGGTATTTTTGGTGAAGTCGCCGCGCATAATCCAGTCGTAATACGAAGGATCGTCGCGGAGCACTTCGGCGGCAACGCGGCCCTTATATTTTCCGAAGTTCACAATCTCGCGGCGGTTCTCGTCATATACGAGGCGGCCGGTGAAGTCCACGTTGCGGCTTTGCGAGGCGAAGTCGGCCAAGGCCTCCACGTCGCACGGCAGGTCGGGATAGTGCTCGAGCTGCGCTTTAAGCACCTCGTAAGTGGCATCGGTGTCGGCATTTGCACTGTGGGCTCCGTCGAGCTCCTTTCCACAGTAGAAGCGATAGGCGGCAACAAGGTTGCGTGGCTCTTTTTTGTGGAAGATGGTCTGCACGTCGATAAAGCGCGCGCGGCTGAAATCGAAGTCGACGTCGGCGCGCTGGAATTCCTGGTCGAGCATCGGTATGTCGAACCGGTTGGAATTGAAGCCGGCAATGTCGCAGCCCTCGAACAGGCGAGCCAAGTCTTTGGCAACCTGACGGAACACGGGAGCGTCCTTCACATCATCATCGGTAATGTGGTGGAGAGCCGTGGCCTCGGCCGGGATGGGCATCTCGGGGTTGATGCGGCGCGTGCGGCGTATCTCCTCGCCGTTGGGCATCACCTTTATTATCGACACCTCGACGATGCGGTCATGGGTGAGATTCAGACCCGTAGTTTCGAGGTCGAAGAAAACGATCGGGCGTTTAAGTACGAGTTTCATCTTAGAATTCGGTTACGTTCATGGGCATGAGCAGCACAAGGAGGTCGGTATTCTCGGCCTGTTCGGCAGGACGGAACACGCCGGGGCGGCTCGGGTCGGAAAGAGCCACGACGATGTCCTCGGAGGGAATCGTGTTGCAAATCTCCATAAGATAAGGCGCGGAGAAACCAATCACGATGTCGGCGCCGGTATATTCACATTCGAGTGTTTCCGAACCGGAGGTGCACATATTGGCATCCGACGATTTGAGGAAAATCTTGTCGGCGGTGATGCGGAACTTTTCGAGGCCGAAACCGGGGTCGACAAACACGCCCACACGACGCACGGCGTTGAGGAAACGCAGACGGTCGACACGCAGCGTATAGGGATTGTTCTGCGGAATCACGCGGTTGTAGTCGGGGAAATTGCCCTTGATGAAGCGGAAATTGAACGTATAGTTGTCGGTCTGCACCGTTGCGCTTTTCGAAGTGATTGTCACGGTGATGGTCTCTTCCTTGGCGAAGGCCGTTTTGAGGATTGTGGCTGGCTTCACCGGCAGGATGCAACGCTTGGTCACGCCGGGAGCCGACAGGCGGTTGACATATTTCACGAGCTTGCGTGTGTCGGTGGCGACAAATGTGATGCCGTCGGGCATTATGTCGAGCAGGATACCCATCATCTGCGGATGGAAATCCTCCGTGCCCACAGCAAAAATCGTGGTCTCGATGCCCTTTATAATTTGCTCTACCGGGCAGGCAAACACCACAGGGTCCTCGTCGTCGGCTTCCTTCTGGTACTGCGGATACTGGTCGGCGGGAACGCCTACCATCGAATAGCGGCCGTTGGAATACGTGAGCACCACTTCAAGGGTTTCCTCGTTGAAGTTCACCTCGATACCCTGGTCGGGAAGCTCTTTCAACAGGTCGACCAGACGACGGGCGTCGAGGCAGAAAGTGCCTTCGCCCTCCGTTTCCGACACGGCGATGCGGGCTGTGAGCGCGTTTTCCACGTCGGAGCCGGTGATGGAAAGCACGCCATCGTGAAGGTCGATATAGAAATTATTGAGGATGGTGAGCGCGTTCTTGGCGTTTATCACCTTGCTCACGGCCGATGCCGCGGAATATAACGATTTGCCTGAGACGTTGAATTTCATGCTGTTGGGAGATTTAATATGTAATTTTAACGTGCAAATATAATCAATTTTCTCCGATTTCCACCCCTTTCCCGCCGAAAACTGCCCTTATGTAGATAAATTCTTATGACAGGGCGGCAGTGCGTTCGAGAAACCGCCGAAGCAAAAAAGCCAAGAAATGAGGGAAAGTATATATTTTGCCATCAAAACCGATATTTGACACACAAAACTTTACGCCATACTTGACATCGGGATATGTGTCATTATCTACAAGACGCCGCATCGACGGGGAGGCCCCATTGGAAGCCTTAACCTCCACGGGCACAAGATTAGCCGCCGTCCGGACAAAAAAATCCATTTCCACCGTACTTTTTTCGTTTCGATAAAAATATAATTTATACCCCTGCTTCACCAACGCCTCTCCAATGGCATTTTCAAAAACGGCTCCCTTATATGTATTGAAATTACGATTTACACGCAAATCGTCTTGCGCTTCATCGTCGAGCGAGGCAATCAGCAAGCCGTTATCGTGATAATACATTTTATAATTGTCGTATTTATAATTTCCGGCCAATGGCAATTCCGGTCGGTCAAGACAATAACAAATATTTACGATTCCGGCGTCCCTAAGCCAATCGACCACCCCGACAAAATCACGGGACCGAGCATTACGCGAAATCTTTGTTATTTGAAACTTTTTATTGTCTTTTGCAAGAAACACCGGAATATGACGATAAACGGATAGTATTTTCGATTTATCAAGCGGAGCGGCGTATTTAGTTATGTCTTGCTCGTAATCAAGCAACAACTGGCGCTGTGCCGGCAAAACACCCGAAAAATTACCACTTTCTACAAATCCGTTCACTATTTCAGGCATGCCTCCAACAATCATATAATCACGATATTTCGAGGCAAAAACCGACATTTCAGTTGCCGACAGCGGTGTTACAGCCACCATTTTATCAAGCAGCGATTCTATCACATCTTCGCCATACCCAAATGCCCACAGATACTCTTCAAAGTCCATAGAATACATGGTGTAATCTTCCTTATACCCTACTGCATTTGAATCGATTTCCTTATAGTGCATTCCCATTAGCGAGCCACTGCATATCACGTCGTACCTTCCGTCGATGTGAAATGATTTCAGACTTGTGGCACAATTAGGACAATCTTGCAATTCATCAAAAAATATCAAGGTCGCGCCGGGCTCGAAATGCCATTCAGGCTCGAGAAGGGATATATTTTTAATTATCGAGTCAACCTCGAATCCATCATCGAATATTGTCTTGAATTTTGGCGCCAAAATAAAATTAATCACTACAAGATTTTTATAATTATTTTTCCCAAATTCAATGACCGAACGTGTTTTCCCGACTTGACGCGCACCATCTATTACAAGAGGCTTATGTCCCTGTCGTTTCTTCCAATCAGTTAAATATTTGACAACCTTACGTTTAAGCATATTACTTCTTTTATATTCACATAATTCCGACACAAATATACATCTATTTTCACAAAATTCCAAGGGTTTCATGGGCTATTTTTCACAAAATTCCGATAGTTTTAGAGAGTATTTTTCACAAAATTCCTGCATCATGGATTGTGTTCCTGCAAAAAAAGCCGCGTCCCGGGTTGGGGCGCGGCTTGGGGTATCAGGATTAACGATGGTTATTTCTTAACGATAATCTCGGAGGCGGTGCGGCCGTCGGCCGTGGCGACTTGGAGCAGGTAGGTGCCTGCCGGAAGCGATGTCATCGATATTACGTGTGCTTCGCCGGCAAAAGCATCGGCTGTCTCGCTATATGCGACGCCGCCGGAGATGGAGTAGATGGAGTAAACCACATCCTTGGCATCGAAGTCGAGCACTACGTTCACATTATCGACTACGGGGTTGGGATAAACCGAAGTGTTGGCGTCGATTGTGATGTCGGTGATGCCTTGGAGCTTGTCTACCAGCACATTGAACGTGTTGGTGGCCGAGGCTCCGGATGTGTCGGTCGCGGTTACGGTAACTGTGGCCTTGCCTTCCTTGATGCCGGCAAAGATTACCGAGGCAGCGGAGGTGAAGGGCTGCGCCACTTTCTCATCCGACACTGAGAGAGTGTAGGTGAGTTCGTCGCCGTCGGCGTCGGTAAAGAGGTCGGCGTAGTTCACCACTGCAGATGAAGAGCCGGCGGCGATGGTGATGTCGGCAAACGGCACGGCTTCGGGTGCGCGGTTCACTTTTTCCACCACATAGCGGGCCTGGGCCTCAACCTGGCTGTGGATGTTGTCCTTGGCCACTACGGTTATGGCATACGAGCCTGCATCGCCATAGTCGGGAGCGAGGGTGAAGTTGATGTCGACAGATTCTGCATCCTTGACAGTTACGACACCGGTCTGCTTGTTGATGTCGACAGTTGCCGAAGCGGGGTTGGCCACGATGCCGTCGAGCGAAGCCACACGGCCGTTGTCGGTCATGGCAAACATGAAGTCGTCGCCATCGGGGTCGGCTATGCTTACGGTAAGGTTGGCCGTTTCTTTCTCGGGCACGGTAGTAGTGGCGGGCACGGTGATTACGGGAGCGCGGTTCTTGTCGAGGTAAACGGGGAAGTTGATAATCTTGCCCGGATCGTTGCTCTTGATTACGAGCATGGCCTTGTTGTCGACATCGAGAGGTGCGCCGCCGGCATAGATAGCAACAGGAATCTCGACAGATTCGCCGGGGGCAACCGAGCCGGAAGCCGATTCTTCGGCCACTTTCACCCAGTCTTCGCCGGAAGCCGTTTCAAGACACGAGAGCATCCAGCCCACTTTAAGGCCTTGCTCGGTGTAGAAGTCGGCGGCGTCAAGACCTACGGTAGAGTCGCCTTCGCCGTACATGCCGAGGTAGCGTCCGGTCAAAGGATCGTCTTTGCGAGGCATGAGCATGGCCGGCATGGTCGAGAGTCCGGCGGGGAATTTAATCACGGCGGTAAACTCTGTGCCGGGCGTGAGGTTCACCGCGCGGTTGAGTTTGAGCACGAACATTGTCGGATAAGCCGTATTGGCCTCTGCCTCGGCGTGGGTATATACGCCTTCGGCAACCATGTTGCCCGTTCCGTAAGGACCGTCGAAGATATAGCCGTGTACGTCGTAGTCGACGGTAGCGCCAAAGTAGCCGCCCGAATAGAGGTGCGACACATTGAAGCCTTCCTCGGGCACGGTGAATGTTGTCATGATGTAGAGGTCGGTCTGGCCTGTGCGGTCGCCGAACTGGTATGCGCCCGACACGGGAGTCTGCACCGGATAGTAAAGTCCGTTGAGGTACTCGAAATTCTGGGGCAGATTGTACATGTTGGTGTCCTTGCCGTAGTCGTGGGTCACAGGCTCGGCCTTGGGCAGGTCGCCCTTGGAGGCTGCCGAGAGCACGCGTGCCTTCGAGAGCATGAGCGGGTCGAAGCCGATGCCGGGATCTTCTTCCACACTTTCACCCTGGCCGGTGAGGTCGACGGTGATGGTGTAGTCAAGACGATAGTCGCCATCGTTGGAAAGGGTCACTACCTCGGTGGAGCGATGGTCGGGAGCGGCGTTGGTAACGCGGATTTCCTCTTTGTCGAGCGAGGCGGCGGGCATGCCGGTGGTGATGAACTTGATGTTGACCACAGCGGCCTCTTCCTCTTCGTCGTTGATGAAGATATGGAGTTTGGCCCAATACTCGCCTTGGTTCATCCATACGGGCGAACCGGTCATGGGACCTACGGCAATGCGGCCGGGTTCCTTGCCCACCTCGATGGGAGAGCCGTCGTACATGTTCCAGCCCTTCACGGGTTCGCCGGTCATCCAGTCGATGCTTTCGCCATAGGTGAAGAAGAATTGGAATGCCGGTTCCTCAACCATCTCGCCGAACCAGTCGTCGTAGTATTCGATCATCTGCGACTCGATGGCAATATTGGTGATAGTGAACGGCGCGGTGCCTTCGTTTTTCACCTCTACAAGCGCATAGTAGGGAACCTGGCCCTGGAATGTGGCGATAAGCTCGTCGTCCCAGTCCATGTCTTCCTTCATGGCAGGGTTTTCAAGGGTGATGTCGGAGGGATATACGGGCTTGGCCTCGCCGATGATGTGCAGGGCGACAGGTATTTCAATCACCTCGCTGCCGGGCACATTGGTCGTAAGGGTAATGGCCGAAGTATATTCGCCGTCCATAAGGTCGGGGCTAACGGCTATGTCGGCCACGGCGGATGCACCGGGAGCGACGGCGGCCTCAACCACAGGATAGAACTCTACGGCATTGCCGAACGCTATGCCGCGCGAGGGGATAGCCACGCCTTCCTTGGCGTCGACCGACGAGATGCCGGCCACACCGTATGTGGCAAATATCAAGGAAAGGCTGTTGTTGGGATTGTATTGGAACTTGAACGATCCATCGGAATTCATTATAAGCTGGAAGCATACGCCGGCATTGACAGAGTTGCCAAATTCGGTGAATGTCACCACAACGCTGCTTTCGGTCTTGGTCACATATGTTCCGGATGTGGGGCTGTCGAAGTCCATCGAATGGAATCCCCAGTAAGGAGCGATCAGGTTGTCGTAGTACGAGCCCTGCGGGAATTCTGCCGGAGGCTCGGGCATGAGTTTCTGGTCGTCGCGATAGGTAAACGACACGAAACCGGAGTTGTAGACATACATCTTGCGGTACTTGTTGCCGTAGAATGTGAATTCAAACGGAAGTTCCACTTCGGTGAAGTCATGGTCAAAATAGTACTCGGCTGATGTAAACACCACGTCCTCGTCCTTGGTATTGTCGATCCAGTCGAATGTCACCGACGGGTTTTCAACCGCCATGGCATAGTTGTAGGAAATCGACTTCACATCGGAGAATGAAGGAGTATATTCCAGGCCGTCGCCAACGCTTACGGTATATGCAAGCGGCTCATTACCGTTGTTGGTGATGGTGAGGGGTATCTGCTTGGCCTCGCCGGCATTGAGCGTCTCGTCCACTTCGGTATAGCTCAATTGGGCGCCGGGGCAGCCGATTACTGTGGCCACAAGGTCCACTGTGGCGTTTCCGCCGTCGGATTCAATTGAAACTGAGCCGGTGAATGAGCCTTCGGCCTGAGTGTCGAGCGTGACAAAGAGGTCTTTCGATTGGCCGGCGGCCACCTTGAAGGGAGCTGCGTCAATCGAGAATTTCTCGCCGTCGACTGTAACTGCCGTCACTGCCATTTCAGCACGTCCGGCATTGGCCACATTCAGGGCCATTACGGCTTTCGAAGTGCGGAACACCTCGCCGAAGTCAACAGTGGATTCAGCGGAAAGAACCGGATGGAGGTCGCCGACAACATTAGCCTTGAACGACACAACGGCTGCCGGATTCACCAGGTCGTTGGAGTTCACTATTATGTTGTTGACAATCTCGCCGGCATACATGTCTTCGGTAGCGGCCACGGTGGCGGTGATTGTCACGGCCTCGCCGGGAGCTACAAGACCGTCGGCCGGAGCAAGAGCCGTAACCATATTGGGCTGGGGAGCCACAAACTTCACGGCTGTGCCGCTGCCGAATTCCTGGCAGAGGGTGTTGCCGGCGTGGTACATATCAGCCTCGGTCACGGAAAGCGGGTCGGAACCGAAATCGGAAATACCGCAGTACAAGCCGCCGCCGTTCTGGAATACCGACCACGGGTCGTAATTGTCGTAATAAATCTCGATGTCGCCGTTGGGAGAGATAGCCATGTGGTAGGAAATGGCGGTCTTGTCCTTGTCGTAGACGGTGACGAGCACGTTCTCGAAATTCACGATGAACTTGCCGCTCTGCTTGGCATACTGAATCTTGGTCTGCGGGCCCACTTCGAGTTCGTGGATACCGTAGCCCGAGATAAGCGATGTTGTCTTCACTACATCTTTGTCGGGAGCAAGGGGCGTATTCACATAATCGGTGTATTTGTCAAACGCGATGCCGCCCAGTGTCGAGATATATACCTGCGAATAGGTCTTGCCGTAATACGGGAAGTCGAATCCAACGGCAATCGGAGCGGAATAGAGATTGCTCTCGCTGAACTGACGGGTGATGTCGACAGGCGAAATCATCTGCACCCCTCCGTCATATTCTATCGCGTCGGAGCCGCGGAGATTGGTAACTGCCGTATAGCCGAAACGGTGAACGGAACCGTTGCCCATGCCCTCGATTGTCTCGCCGGAGAATTTCGGGAACACGTATTGCAGCGGATATGTGCCTTCGTTTTTCACTTCGAAGGTCACTTCCTTGGACTCGCCGCCAACCTCGATGTCGCCAACTTCCACGGTTTCAGGCTCAAAGACTATCTTGGCCGGGTCGGTGGCCACGCCTTGAACCATAATCGAGAATGTATTGCCTGACTTGTCGGCAAATGTGATTTTGCCCGACTGGCTGCCCGATACTTTCGGCGCGAATGTTATGTCGATTTTCGCTGTGGAACGCGCGCCGATATCGGAGAGGTACGACGGCGGGGCGAAATTGTCGTTGGTGCTTTGCACATCATAAATATTGCCCCAGTTGCCGGCAAACGCGCCGTAGCCTTTGTTGAACACTTCCACCGTGATGGTCTTCTGCTGGCCCACGATGAGCGAGCCGAAGTCGATAATGTCTCTTACGGTGATGTCGGGCTTCTGGCCGCTTACCGTAAGGGTAACGGCGATATTGTCGTCGTTCTTGGCTGTCTCGTTGGTCTCAAACCCGAGATTGAAACGGTAGGTACCGTTGCAGAGCAACGCCGTGGACGTGCCCACCTCCACTTCCTGTGTGGCGTGGGGGTCGATCGTGCCGCCGGCCGGCGTGAGCGTAAGCACCTGCGACCAGTCGGGATTCGAGCTCTTGACTGTGAGGGCATATGTGGCCTTTTCTGCAAAATAAGCATATTTCGAGCCTTTGAGCGCTTCCGAGAGCAGCGTCCATGTCCGGCCGTTGTCGTTCGACATGTAAGCCTGGGTGGCTGCCGCGGCCTCCGACGAGGCCTGTGCCACGCCAAGGGGATACAGAGTGTCCGATGCCGGGAAATGAAGCACCACGAAGAAGCTCTCGCCGGGAGCGAAATAGAATTGCTCCTCGAGCTGCACGTCGAGATAATAAGAGAAATAAGAGGGCGTGAATTCCGTGAGCTTATTGGCCTCGTTCAGCGACGTGCCGCGGTAGATGGCCACCGTCGGGCTGTGCGTGCCGCTGCCCTGCACATTGAGGTGAGTCAAGTTGAAGCCTTCGGGATAACGCGAGGCGTCGACCGTAAACATCTGGGCCATAGAGTTGGGAAGCGACGCGTCCATATCTCCGATAAATGCCTCGATGTTGTTAAAATAGTTAAACTGCTTGGGATAGTCGGCTTGCTCGAAATCGGCGGCTACAAATGCCGACGCACGCTGCGCGGGAGCCTTTTGCAATCCCATGTTGCCCTTGTAGGGCGAGTTCATCTTCACAAGCGACAAAGCCGAGATTGAGGCCGATTTTGTCTGCGTGGTGAAATTCCACTTCAAACGGCCGTCGGCGTCGTTGGTTATGACAAACTGACCGGGCACGACTGCGCCGTTGGTTATATTGATTGAAAGCGAGTTCTTATCCACGCCCATGTTCGGGCCCGCGTTGGTCGACGCGGTCACAACCTCGGAAAGCGCCGAGGCATTGGCCCAGCGGTCGACGGCTTTCAGCGCTATATAATATGTAGTGAGCGGCTGCAAGCCCGTGAGTTCATATTCAAAGGCATCGCCGGAGGTGCTGAACTTGGTGTCGATTACTTTCTGCTGTGTCTTGTCGAGCGAGGCTTCGGTAAACGGCGATGTGGAATAATATAATATGTGATTGTTCACATTGTGGTCGCCCGATTCTGGGATTATCCATTGCAGGGTGATGCTTTCCTGCGAGGGAAGGGCCGTGATTGCGCCCACAGGCTGCGGAGCCGAGCCTGTGCCCATCTGCAATGCCTTGTAGGCGTCGACATAGCCGGAGCCGTAAAGGCCGGCTGCGTCAGGATTGAGGGCATAGAAGTCGTTGACCGATGTCTCAATCTGTGTTTTCAGAGCGTCGGCTGTGAGTGTCGGCGAACCGTGCTTCGACAGCACAAGGGCCGCGATACCCGACACATGGGGGCATGCCATCGATGTTCCCTCCATAAAACCGTACTGGTCGTTGGGAAGCGTGGAGAGCACGCCCTGGTTTTGCGAGTAGTCGAGCAAGCCGCCGGGGGCGATTACGTCGACCCATTCTCCGTAATTGGAATAGGATGCCGGTTGCAGGCTGCAAGTCATTGCGCCCACCGACAGCACCTCGTCCATGCAAGCGGGGTAAAATTTGCCGGTAGCGCCGGAGTTGCCCGCGGCAAAGATACAAAGACCTCCCGCGAGTTTCGACGAACGCGCCTCTGCCGTGAAATAGCGGATGGCGTCGAGCACGTCTTCCTCATATTCGTTTTCGGCTTCCCAGCCCCACGAGCACTGCGCTATCGACGCGCCGTGTTCCTTGGCATAAATCAACGCCTCGGCAAAGTCGCCCTGCGAAGGCACGCCGGCGCGGGAGTCGAACACCTGGCACGAAATCATGCGGATACCGGAATTCGGCGTACCGTCGCCGCCGGCCACGCCGGCCACGCCCTTGCCGTTATTGTTCACGGCAGCTACCGTGCCGGCAACATGCGTGCCATGGTCGTGAGGATAAATCACGCCCGAGCGCGTGCAGAAATTGTAGCCGTAGATATTGTCGACGTATCCGTCGCCGTCATCGTCCTGGCCGGGCACGCCGTTGAGTTCTGCCTCGTTCACATAGAGGTTGGCTTTGAGGTCCTCATGGTTCACGTCGATACCGCCGTCGATAATCGCAACAATCACATCGGGCGAGCCTGTCGTGATTTTCCAGGCCTCGAAAAGGTTGATGTCGGCGCCCTCTACGTTATCGACCATCGTGCCCGTGTTGTTGTAGTGCCACTGCTCGCGCAGGCGCGGGTCGTTGAACGGCATCGTCGACGAAGCGCGCGAGGCCATAGCCTCTGGGCTTACAATGGTGTACTTGGCGTCGCCGTCGAAAAGTTTCAAAGGTTTCTTCACTGTGGCTTTCTGCACGCCGGCGGCGCCGGAAAGCAATTTGCGCGCATTGTACGGCGACACACTCTCGTCGAATGTAATCTCGTACCAGCAGTCGAGTCCGTAACGGGCGCGGTCGGCGGCATACTTCTCATTTGCCGGAAACGCCGGACGTATCGACACGGCCTTGATCGTGTTCAAAGCCCCGTTGAATTGCGAGTAACGTCCAATCTTTTGGTTGTTCCTCACTTTGATGGGCTGGTCGCCGAGATTGCGCGCCATTTCCGGCTGCAATTTCACGCGCACGACGCCCTTGCGGGGTTCCACGGTCTGGGCCGACGCAAAAACAGACGTACCCATCGCCGCTACCAGCAGCAACAGCACGCGGAATAGTGTTTTTTGCATTGACTTGTGGTTTTTAATTGGTTTATATTATGTGTATTTTGGTCAGTATCCTTATTCCGGATTGGATTTGGGTATTTTTGCCGACAAAAAAACATATTTTTATTCGATTAATTATATATTTTAATATTTTCATACTTTTTTATTTAAATATTCACACTTTTATCCACCTTTTTCACCATTGTTTTAATCTTTAAATATTGGTTAAACCTTTTCTTTACACGTGCAAATCTAATAGTGTACGGTAAAAATTGCAACCCTTTATCCGCAAGTCGAAATTCAGAAGCACGAAGCGGCAGAGCCGCTTAATATGGTAGGCATGGGCGAAAGCCCATGTTATGATGAATAGCAGATATTCGACTGCGGCCGCAGTCGAACTTGCGTAAACCAACTAAACACGGGCTATTGCCCGTGCCTACCATATTCGACCGCGACTGCGGTCTGCATTTTCTTTTCAAATATGTAATTACATCTCAAATTACCCGGATATTTGATTTGATTTATCAATCAGCTACTTCTTTTATCGGGCAGCAATATTTAAATATAGTTGGTTTCCGTCCATTTTGGTTTGTTTACTGCGTTTCTTGCAGTTTTCAAACCTTTTTTGAACTATTTTAAACCCCTTTTGACGCTTTCAAACATAATTTTGCCTCCAAAATAATTCATGTCTCCCGACCATCACATTTTCTTATATCATGGAATCTTTTCTCGGAATTGACTTAGGCGGCACAAAATTGCTTATCGGCGAAGTGGACCGCGAAGGAAACATCCTCAACTTCAAAAAATACTACCACGGCTTCTTCAACCAACGCGACGCCGTAGGTATCATAAATAATTGTCTCGACGATTATATCGAAACTGTCGGATGGTATTCCGGACATCGCCCCGTGGCAATGGGCGTAGGCGTAGTCGGACGCGTCGACTCCGAAAACGGCATATGGCTCCAGATCGACCCCACCCGCACTATCGAAATCGACCTCGCAAACATCCTGTCGGGCAAATTCGACATGCCTTGCACCGTCGACAACGACGTAAAGAGCGCCACTCACGCCGAAACGACATGGGGCTTCGGCCAATTCACCGACAACTTCATATATATTAATGTCGGCACCGGCATAGCCGTAGGCTCGGTCGTAAACGGCACCATGATTCGCGGCTCTCATTTCAACGCCGGCGAAGCCGGACACCTCAAAGTGGGTGTCAACGTCGGCGTGCAATGCGGATGCGGACGCACCGACTGCGTCGAGGCCATCGCTTCCGGACTCGGATTCGACAAATGCGCCCGCCTCCTCGCCCCGCAATTCTCCACCAACCTCCACATCCCCGACAAAGACGCACGTGTTTCCGTGGCCGAAGTCTACAACCTCGCCCTCCGCGGCGACAAACTCTGCACCGTCCTGGTCGACAACGCCGCAGAAGCCATCGCAAACCTTATTATGAACATGGTGCGCGTCTTCGACCCCGACACCGTGGTGCTCGGCGGCGGCGTAGTGTCCGACGGATTCCTCCTCGGACACATCAAAAAATATCTCCACCCCACCACAATGCGTTTCGTAACCAACGGAGTGGTCCTCACCAAACTCAACCCCGATTTCATCGGCCTGCTCGGAGCCGCATCCGTGGCTATGGCCAAACACGACGAATCCAAACTTCAAAACGAGGAAAAAGAAAATGATTACGTTAACGCATAATATCGAGTCGTTCGACTCCTTGGCCGCCGACCGCATCGTAAGGCAAATCATCAACAAGCCCGACTCCGTAATCGGACTCTCCACCGGCCGCACCACCGGAGCGATGCACCGCATCCTCGCCTCTCGCATCGTCGACGAAGACATCGACGTGTCTCGCGTCACTTTCTTCGGCCTCGACGAGGTAACAGGCGTCGACCCCACATTCCCCGGTGCTTGCGTGGCCATGCTCAAAAATGAACTCATTGATAAAATAGGTTATAAAGATTGTGATTTTTTGATGCTCCCTACCTCTTCACTCGATTTCGCCGGTTCTTGCCGTGAATTCGCCGACGAGTTGAAGAGCAGGGGCGGCATCGACTTTCTCGTCCTCGGACTCGGCGAGAACGGTCATCTCGGTTTCAACCAGCCAGGCTCGCCTTTCGGCTGCACAGCCCGTGTCACCGACATGGACCCCGCGCTCTACTCTCGCCTATGCGCCGAATCCGGACGCACCGGCCTCCGCGGAGCCACACTCGGCATCAAGGACATAATGCACGCCCGCCACATCCTCCTTGTGGCCAAAGGAGCCAACAAGACTCAAATCGCCGCTCAAATGCTCCTCGGACCCGTCACCGAAGACCTGCCCGCATCGGTGCTCCAGCTCCACCCCTCGGTCGAATTTCTCTTCGATGCCGACGCGGCGGCTCTCATCCCGGATAATTCTATCTGCTAAGTAGATGTTAAAAATTAACAGACAATATATTCGAGATGATTTTTGAGGCGATTTCTTCCGAGGAGGAAGGAGCGTAGCGAGCTACGTGACTGACGATGAGGGAGAAAGCGGCCAAAAAGCATCCGAAGATATGGCTGTTGAAATGAAACAACATATGCTTGTAAATATAAATTAATTTTTAACATCTACTTAATCTCTGAAAAAAGCACAATGAACCAAAATCCGACCCAAGCCCCGGCGCGCAACTACACCGGGCCATTCATCACCATGGTGTTCCTGTTCTTCATCGTAGGATTCCTCACCACGGCAAACACCCAGTTCCAGATTCCGCTCCAGCAGACTTTCCTCGCCGGCGTCGACAATCTCAAAAACACGTTCTCGACCATGATTATCTTCTCATGGTTCCTCGCCTACCCCATTTGCGGCGGCACAGGCTCACGATGGATTTCTCGCTACGGCTACAAGGGCGCCCTCCTGCTCTCGCTCCTTGTCATGGTGGTTGGCCTCGCCCTGTTCTTCACTTCCTCACTATTCACCGAGAAATTCCCCGACGCCACCCTCTCGTTAGGCACGGCAAGCATCCCCTGGGGCTTCTTCATTTTCCTGGCAGGCTCGTTTGTGCTCGGCGCATCGGTCACCATCCTCCAGGTCGTTGTCAACCCCTACCTCACGGCTTGCACAGTCCGGGGCACCCAGCCTATCCAGCGGCTCGCCATCGGAGGCTCGGCCAACTCTGTCGGCACCACCATCGCCCCCTACTTCGTCACCGGCGTGGTATTTGCAGGCCTCCCCATGTCTGAAATAAGCATCGACCAGCTCATGGTGCCGTTCCTCGGACTCATCGCCGTGGTGGTCGTGGTCTACGCATCGCTCTACTTCACTTCCCTCCCCGACATCGAAGGCACGCGCATCGACCGGTCCGAGGCCAATGCCGCAACCGACACCAACGTTTGGCGCCACCGCCATTTCCTCCTCGGCGTCGTTGCAATATTCTGCTATGTCGGAGCCGAAGTCTGCATCGGAGGCTCGGTCAATGTCTACGCCGAAAAACTCGGCTATTCCGAAACGCAATTCGTCCTTATGGTCACCATCTACTGGGGACTCATGCTCATCGGACGCCTTTGCGGCTCCACGCTGTCGAAGATTTCTCCGCGCACACAGCTCATCGTCACCACCGCCTGCGCGGCCGTTCTCGTAGCCCTCGCCGTCATATTCCAAAACCCCTGGCTGCTCGTAGCCGTAGGCCTTTTCCACTCTATCATGTGGGGAGCCATCTTCACCCTCTCGGTCTCCGGACTTGGCAAACTCACCTCCATTGCATCCGGCAAATTCATGATCGGCGTGTTCGGCGGCGCCCTCTTCCCCCTGCTCCAAGGCTTCCTCGCCGACTCTTTCGGCTCCTGGCGATTCACATGGCTCCTTGTCCTCGCTTGCGAGGCTGTGATGCTCTACTATGCCATCGCCGGCTCAAAAGTAAAATCTATCCCTGAAAGCAAATGAATATCCTGAAAAAAATAATCCTGGCTTCCGCCGCCATCCTCGCCTGCGCGGCCGCGGCCGGCGCAGCCACGCCCGGCACCCCACGTCATGTGGTTATCCTCTCCGAAAACGCCGGCCAGCACAAGCCCTTCTCCGACGCGGCCATTAAATGGCTCATCGATGAATCTGCCCTCTGGAACATGCAAATTCAAGTATTCACAAACGCCAACTATCTCACCGACAAAAACCTTATCGACAGCACCGACCTCATAATCCAACTCGATTTCCCGCCCTACACCTGGAACGAACAGGCCAAGGCCAACTTCATCGAATACATCAACGAAGGACGCGGCGCCTGGATCGGCTTCCATCACGCAACACTCCTCGGCGACTTCGACGGATGGCCGATGTGGAACTGGTTCTCTGACTTCATGGGTGGAATCTCTTTCAAAAACTACATCGCTCCCCTCGCCGACGGCACTGTCAATGTCGAAGCCCCCGCACACCCCGTCATGGACGGCGTAGCACCCTCTTTCGTCCTCGCCGACGACGAATGGTACACCTACGACCGCTCCCCCCGCCCCAATGTCGACGTTATCGCCTCTGTCGACGAAAGCACCTACTCCCCGGCTTCCGACATCAAGATGGGCGACCACCCCGTCGTTTGGTCAAACCCCGCCGTAAAAGCCAAAAATGTCTACTTCCAGATGGGACACTCGCCCCGCCTGTTCGACTCCCCCGACTTCTGCCGCATGTTCCGCAACGCCCTCGAATGGACCCTCTACTAATCACATTAAACTTCATAACTAATCCTTAATACTTAATTAATCCCCATGTTAAAACGATTGCTTCTTGCTCTGTGCACTATCCTGTGCGCATTGCCGGGCCTCGCCCGGGAAATCACTGTCGGCGGCATTGTCTCCGACTCTGAATCCGAACCTCTTATCGGCGTCTCTGTCGCTGTAAAAGGCACCACAAAAGCTGTTGTAACCGACATCAACGGCCACTATGCCATCGCTTGCGAGGCCGGAAACACACTCGTATTCTCCTATGTTGGATGCCAGCCTCAGGAAATCAAGGTATCCAACGACACCAACGCTCTCAACGTCACTCTTTCCGAAAACGCCGCCGCTCTCAACGAAGTGGTAGTCGTAGGTTACGGCGTGCAGAAAAAATCCGTAATGTCCTCTGCCGTGAGCCGCGTCTCTGCCGACGATCTCGACCGTGGCAACCCCACCAACATCCAGAACGCTCTCAAAGGCAAGGTCTCCGGCGTGCAGATCATCTCTAACTCGGGCCAGCCCGGCGCCGACTCCAAAATCCGCATCCGCGGTATCGGCACAACCAACGACTCCAACCCGCTCTACATCGTCGACGGCATGCCCTCCGAAGAAGGCATCAACCACCTCAACCCCTCCGACATCGAGTCCATCGAAATCCTCAAGGATGCCGCCTCAGCCGCTATCTACGGTTCCCGTGGCGCCAACGGCGTTGTCCTCGTCACCACTAAAAAAGGCCAGAAAGGCCGCGCGACGGTCAACTATGAGTTCTCCTACGGTATCCAGAATCCCTCCAAAAAGGTCGAATTCCTCAACGCCGCCGAATACAAGACTATCATGACCGAAATGGCCGAGGTCAACAACATCGACCCCTACCCCATCGTCGGCAACTACGACACCGACTGGCAGGAAGTGCTCCGCAACAAAAACGCGCCTATCATGAACCACAAGGTATCCATTTCCGGCGGCAACGACAACCAGACCTACTACCTCTCGTTCGGTTACGTCAACCAGGAAGGTATCTTCGCAAAAGGCCACTCCAACTACGAACGCTATAACGCCCGCGTCAACTACAACAACGTATTCTACGAAAACCAAAACCGCTCCTGGCTCTCGAAAATCACTTTCGGCACCAACATCACCTACTCCAAGTCGAAAAAAACCGGTACATCCATCGGCAACTCCGAAGGCGGCGGCCTCATCGCTTCGATGAACATGCTCCCCCCCACCGAGCCTGTATACCAGACCGACCCCGACGTGCTCGCTTCCTACGACACTTTCTTCCCCAACCGCGTCATCGCCCCCAACGGCCTCGACTACAACATCATCGACATGCGCGAGATCTGCAACCCCCTCGCCGCAATGCAGGTAAGCCACAACCAGGAGACAACCCCCCAGAACTTCGGCGCTAACCTCTCGCTCGACTTCGACGTATGGCATAACATCAAGTTCCGCACCACCTACAACAACGACTGGGTATTCAACGAAATCAAAGGCGTAACTCCCGTCTACCAGCTCAACACCACCCAAAAGAACGAGACATCCACCGTCTACGACGCCAAACGCACTTCCCACCACTGGCAGTGGGAAAACATCCTCTCCTGGAACGAGACTTTCGGCCTTCACAACATCGGCGCCCTCCTAGGTACATCCATGTCCTCATACCACTACTCCAACCTCGAGGCCAACGACTACGACCTCCTCGTCGTATCCATGGATAAAGCCTTCGTCGACACTGCCACCGCCGCCGAAGAACTCTCAAAAGTATGGGGCGGAGCCTCCGACCACCGCATCGGCTCTTTCTTCGCTCGCGCCAACTATAATTACGACGAACGCTACCTCGCCGAATTCGTAGTCCGCCGCGACGGCTCGTCCAACTTCTCACGCAAACACCAGTACGCCACCTTCCCCTCCGTATCCGCAGGCTGGGTATTCACACGCGAAAAATTCTGGAACGTCCCCGACTGGTTCACATTCGGTAAACTCCGCGCATCTTGGGGCCGCAACGGTAACGAACGCATCGGCTCTTTCGCCTACACCACCATGATGCAGCAAGGCCACAACGCCGTTATCGCCGGTCAAGTCGTCACCGGCATGCTCCCCAAAGGCTACGCCAACGCCGACCTCCAATGGGAAACTTCCGAGCAAATCGACCTCGGCCTCGACCTCCGCTTCTTCAACTCCGCCCTCACTTTCTCCGTCGACTGGTTCTCCAAGAAAACCAAAGACATGCTTCTGTGGAAACCCATCCCCCTCTACACTTCCTACTCGGGCATGACCGTCAACGGCGGTACTGTCGACAACCACGGCGTCGAATTCGAACTCTCCTACAAAGTGAAAGCCGGCGAAGTAAACCTCGGTTTCAGCGGAAACGCATCCTGGATTAAAAACAAAGTCACCGACAACGGCCCCGACATGACAGGCCTCGACCAGCTCGGCGGCGGTATGGGCGGCACCATCACCTGGATTCAAAACGGACGCCCCTACGGTTTCTTCTACGGATACAAAACCGACGGCATCTTCCAGAACCAGGCCGAAATCGACAACTACAAATCTGCCGACGGAACACTAATCCAGCCCAACGCCAAGCCCGGCGACCTCCGTTTCGTCGACATCGACGGCGAAGGCGGCCTCACAGCCAACGACCGCACTCTCATCGGCAACCCCAACCCCGACTGGGTCTACGGCTTCACTATCAACGCCGACTGGCGCGACTTCGACTTCTCCGCATTCTTCCAAGGCTCAATCGGCAACGACATCTACAAACTCTACCGCCGCTCCAACGCCACCTACGGCAACTGGGAAAAGAAATGGCTCAACCGCTGGCACGGCGAAGGCACATCCAACACCGTTCCCCAGCTCGGCAACATCGAAAACAACTACCAGATTTCCGACTTCTTCGTCGAAGACGGCTCCTACCTCCGCCTCAAAGTCCTCCAAATCGGATACTCAATGCCCCGCACCCTCCTCTCCAAAGTCGGCATAAAAGGCCTCCGCTTCTTCCTCCAGGGCGAAAACCTCTTCACCGTCACATCCTACACCGGCTACGACCCCGAAGTAGGCACACGCAACGGCCTCGACGGCGGCACCTACCCCCAGGCCCGCACCTACACCATCGGCGCCCACCTCACATTCTAATCAATTAAAGACCCTAATGTCCTTAATGACCTTAAAGTCCTTAAAACAAACTAAAATGAAAACTAAAAAACTATATACAGCAGCGGCAGCCGCAATCCTCTCCCTCGGAGCCGCATCATGCTCCGACTTCCTCGAAGTCGACCCCAGCACCCAAGTCTCCGAAGTAGAATTCTACAAAACCGAAGAAGACATGCTCAAAGGCCTCTACGCCGTAATCAACGAAGTGCAGACACGCCTCCCCGAAGTCATGTCCTACTCATCACTCCTCTCCGACGAATCCGAAACAGGCGGCGGCCTCGGCGAAGGCATGTGGAAAGAATGGGTCGACCAATTCCAGTACACCCCCACCAACGCATTCGGAAAATGGGGCTACGGCTCATGGTGGAACGAATGGGACTTCGGCCTCTTCAACGGAGTAGTCGCAGCCAACCTCCTCATCGACAAACTCGACGCATCATCGCTCCCCGCCGAAATATCCGACCCCATGCGCGCCGAAGCCCGCTTCTACCGCGCCCTGTTCTACTACTACCTCTGGATGGGCTACGAAGAAATCCCCCTGCAAGAACACTACCTCACTGCCGACCAGATGTACTCCGTGCACCAGGGCACACGTCAGGAAGTCTACGATTTCATGCTCTCCGACCTCGCCCCTGAAATCATCAAAAACCTCCCCGCGCGCCAATCCACCGTCCAGGGCCGCGTATGTCAGGAAGCAGCCAAGCTCCTCCGCGCCAAAATCATCCTCTTCCACCGCGACGCCTCCGCCTACCAGTCAGCCCTCGACGACCTCAAAGGCATGATCGGAGGATACATGACCCTCAACACCGACTTCCGCCGCCTCTGGCTCAAAGAAGGTGAATGGTGCCCCGAATCAATCTTCGAAGTATGCTATGCCGGCAACAACTCCGGCGAATCATTCGCCCTCTGCCACTCACTCTCCGGCCGCGGCATATCCGACCCCCGCTCCGCCGACCAGGGCGGCCTCTACGACGGATACGGACAAAACACCGTCCCCTCCACAGTAGTCCGCCGATGGGACGCCGCCGACACCCGTCTCGAAGGCTCAATCATCACCTACGAAGACGAAGCACGCAAAGTCGACGCACTCGTCGCCGCCGGCGAACTCCCCGCAGGCTCCAAATTCATCTGGTCCACCGAGCAAGAAAAATACGAAGGATTCGGCCACTACAAATACCACGCCCGCAAAGAATCCACATCAGCATCCAACCCCGGCTCCAACCACTACAACTCCTGGCGCCTCTTCCGCTACGCCGACGTGCTCCTCCTCGCCGCCGAACTCGACTGCCGCATCAAAAACGCCGGCACCGCCGACGCCCAGACATGGCTCGACATGATCCGCGACCGCGCATTCCAAGACAAAAACCACCGCGTCGAAATCAAAGGCAAATCACTCACCGCAGCACTCGACATCCTCTTCGAAGAACGCGGCCTCGAATTCTTCGACGAAATGCAACGCTGGTTCGACATCATGCGCTTCGACAAAGGCGTAGAACTCCTCGGCGACAAAGGCTTCACCGAAAAGCACCGCTACTTCCCCATCGACCAGACCGAAATCGACCGCTCCAACGGCGGCCTCCGCCAATCCCCCTCCTGGCGTTAGGATGTAGGAACACAAGCCTCACCCGGCAGGAACACAAGCCTCCGGCTTGTGACACCCTCGACTTAAATCGATATATCTCGATATAAATCGACCTAAATCGAAAAAATCGCCCCCCTAAAAAATCCTAAATAATCCTAAATCCAATCGGATTAAATCGGCATCGCCCGATTTAATCCGATTTCTCATTCCCCCCGCTCAAAAAATTTTCACAATCCAAAAAAAATACCTACCTTTGCGCCCAAACATACGTTTTGGAAATGGAAATAATAAAATCCGTAAAAAAACTGCGCGAAATCACAGCCCAAGCCCGCGACAAAGGCCTGTCAATCGGGCTTGTACCCACAATGGGAGCACTCCACGACGGACACATATCACTCGTCGACCGCGCCCGTAGCGAAAACGACATCGTCGTCGTAAGCGTATTCGTCAACCCCACACAATTCAACAATCCCGACGACCTGCGCACCTACCCGCGTACCGAAGAAGCCGACTGCCGGCGCCTCGCCGACGCACGCGTCGACTACGCCTTCATCCCCACCGTCGAAGAAATATACCCCGAGCCCGACACACGCGTCTTCGACCTCGGCCCCGTAGCCCAAGTCATGGAAGGAGCAATGCGCCCCGGCCACTTCAACGGCGTGGCACAAATCGTAAGCCGCCTCTTCGACATAGTCCGCCCCCACCGGGCCTACTTCGGCGAAAAAGACTTCCAGCAAATCGCCGTAATCCGCCGCATGGTAGCCACCGAAGGCTTCGACATCCAAATCATCGACTGCCCCATCAAGCGCGAGCCCGACGGCCTCGCACTCTCCTCGCGCAACGTCCGGCTCACGCCCGCCCATCGCGCCGAAGCCCCCAAAATCCACGCCATCCTCGCAGCATCCGTCGCCGACCGCGCCACCAAAACCGTAGCACAAGTCACCGCCGACGTCATAGCCGCCATCGACGCCTCACCCCTGATGGAAACCGAATACTACCAAATCGTCGACCCCGTCACCCTCCAGCCCGTCGCCTCCTGGGCCGACACCCCCCACCCCGTCGGCTGCGTCACCGTCTGGTGCGGCGACGTCCGCCTCATCGACAACATCAAATATTAGGACCGCAAGCCTCCGGCTTGTGACAAAAAATCGGCCTAAATCGATTTAAATCGACTTATCTCGAAATCCCTCGAAATCCCTCGAAATCCCTCGACTTAATACCCTTCCCCAACTTCTAACCCCTTCCCAACACCCCATCCCGATGACAATCGAAGTCCTAAAATCAAAAATCCACCGCGTCACCGTCACCGAGGCGCGGCTCGACTACATCGGCAGCATCACCATCGACTCCCTCCTCCTCGAGGCAGCCAACATACTCCCCGGCGAGCGCGTCTACATCGTCAACAACAACAACGGCCAAAGGCTCGACACATACACAATCCCCGGCGAGCCCGGCTCAGGCACAATATGCCTCAACGGAGCAGCCGCCCGCCTCGTCCAGCCCGGCGACATCGTCATAATCATGGCCTACGCCTCCATGACACCCGAAGAAGCCCGTACATTCCGCCCCGCCGTAATCTTCCCCGACACCGCCACCAACCTCCTCAAATAAAGCAGGAACGCGAGCCTCCGGCTTGCGACAAATCGACCTAAATCGCCCCCCCTCGACCTCTCTCGACCTCCCTCGACATCTCTCGACATCTCTCGACATAAATCACCCTCCCAAAAAACTCCCCAACTCCCATGTTTGAAAACCTCAGCGAACGCCTCGAGCGAAGCTTTAAAATACTCAAAGGACAAGGCAAAATCACCGAAATCAACGTTGCCGAAACCCTCAAAGACGTACGCCGCGCCCTAATCGAAGCCGACGTCAACTACAAAGTAGCCAAGACATTCGTCGACCAAGTAAAACAAAAAGCACTCGGCCAGAACGTCCTCACAGCCATCAAGCCCTCCGAACTGATGGTAAAAATCGTCCACGACGAACTCGCCGCACTCATGGGCTCCGAAGCCGCCGGCCTCAACCTCAAAGGCCGCCCCGCCATAATCCTCATGTCAGGCCTCCAAGGCTCCGGCAAAACAACATTCACCGGCAAACTCGCAAAAAAACTCAAATCCGAGAAAGCCATGCGGCCCCTGCTCGTGGCCTGCGACGTCTACCGCCCCGCAGCCATCGACCAGCTCAAAGTCCTCGCCCAATCAATCGACGTGCCCGTCTACACCGAAGACGGCAACAAAAACCCCGTCGAAATCGCCCTCCACGCCATAAAATACGCAAAAGAACACCAGCACGACCTCGTCATCATCGACACCGCCGGACGCCTCGCCGTCGACGAAGAAATGATGCAAGAAATCGAAGCCATCAAACGCGCCGTCAACCCCGACGAAACACTTTTCGTCGTCGACTCCATGACAGGCCAGGACGCCGTAAACACCGCCAAAACCTTCAACGAACGCCTCGACTTCGACGGCGTCGTCCTCACAAAACTCGACGGCGACGCACGCGGCGGCGCCGCACTCTCAATCCGCACAGTCGTCACCAAGCCCATCAAATTCATCGGTACAGGCGAATCCCTCGAAGGCATCGACGTATTCCACCCCGCCCGCATGGCCGACCGAATCCTCGGCATGGGCGACATCGTGTCACTCGTCGAACGCGCACAGCAGCAATTCGACGAAAAAGAAGCCGAGAAACTCGCCGAAAAACTCCGCAAAAACCAATTCACCTTCGACGACTTCCTCCGCCAGATACAGCAAATCAAAAAAATGGGCAACATCAAAGACCTTGCCTCAATGATACCCGGCGTCGGAAAAGCAATCAAAGACATGGACATCGACAACTCAGCCTTTAAATCCATCGAAGCCATCATCTACTCCATGACACCCTACGAGCGCACCCACCCCGAAGTAATCAAAGGCACACGTCGCGCCCGCATAGCAAAAGGCTCCGGCACCAACGTAGAAGAAGTCAACCGCCTCCTCAAGCAATTCGAGCAGACACGCAAAATGATGCACATGGTCTCCAACGTCAAAAACCCCGCCAAGCTCATGCGCCAAATGAAACAGCAGCAACGCCGCCGCTAGGAACACAAGCCTCCGGCTTGTGAAAAATCCCAACCGGCAGGAACACAAGCCTCCGGCTTGTGCCCCCTCGACCTACCTCGAAATAATTCGACATAATTCGATATCCCTCGCTTCGACATAAATCGACATAAATCGACATAAATCGACATAACTCGACATAACTCGACTTAAATCGCCCTAATCCCCCCCCTCCCAAAAAAAATGACACTCATCGACGGAAAAAAAATCTCCGACCAAATAAAAGCCGAAATCGCCGCCCAAGTCGAGCAAATGCTCGCCGACGGCAAAAAGCGCCCCCACCTCGCCGCCATCCTCGTCGGACACGACGGCGGCTCCGAGACCTACGTAGCCCACAAAGTAAAAGCCTGCGAGCAATGCGGATTCAAATCCACGCTCATCCGCTTCGAAGACGACATCACCGAGCAGACACTCCTCGACCAAATCGCAGCCCTCAACGCCGACCCCGACATCGACGGATTCATCGTCCAGCTCCCCCTCCCCCGCCACATCTCCGAGCAAAAAATCATCGAAGCCATCGACCCCGCCAAAGACGTCGACGGCTTCCATCCCCAAAACGTAGGGCGCATGGCCATCGGCCTCCCCTGCTTCCTCTCAGCCACACCCGCAGGCATCATCGAACTCCTCGCCCGCTACAACATCGACACCCGGGGCAAACACTGCGTAGTCCTCGGCCGCTCCAACATCGTCGGCAAACCCGTCGCCACCCTCATGATGCAAAAAGCAGCCCCCGGCAACGCCACCGTCACCGTCTGCCACAGCGCCACACCCAACATCGCCGAAATCACCCGCCAGGCCGACATCATCATCGCAGCCCTCGGCCAGCCCGGATTCGTCACCGCCGACATGGTCAAAGACGGAGCCGTAATCATCGACGTAGGCACCACACGCGTCCCCGACGCCACACGCAAAAGCGGCTTCCGCCTCCGCGGCGACGTCGACTTCGACAACGTAGCCCCCCGCTGCTCCTACATCACCCCCGTTCCCGGCGGCGTCGGCCCCATGACCATCGTCTCCCTCATGAAAAACACCCTCCAGGCCGCCCAAGCAAAATAATTGTGAATTGTGAATTGTGCATTGTGAATTAAAAAAATGTCCCCCGTCGTCCAGCTCATATTCAAGATAGCCTGCTCACTCCAGCAGGCTACCCTCATATTCGCCGGCGACGCCATGATGCACCAAGGCCAGATCGACGCCGCCCGACAGCCCGACGGCACATACTCCTACACCCCCTGCTTCGACGCGATAGCCCCCCAAGTCCGCGCCGCCGACCTCGCCGTCGTCAACCTCGAGACACCCGTCTCCCCGCCCCCCTACGCCGGCTACCCCTGCTTCAACGCACCAGCCGCCTACCTCGACGCACTCGCCCAAGCAGGATTCGACCTCTTCCTCACAGCCAACAACCACACCCTCGACCGCCGCGACCGAGGCCTCCGCGCCACACTCGACTCCCTCGACGCCCGCGGCCTCGCCCACATAGGCACCTACCGCAACCCCGCCCACCGCAGCCAAGCCATCCCCTGCATCCACACCGTCAACGGCTTCCGCATCGGATTCCTCAACTACACCTACGGCACCAACGGCATTACCCTCCGCTCCGACGCCATCGTCGACTACATCGACCCACCAAAAATCCGCGCCGACATCGCCGCCACACGCGCCGCCGGAGCCGAAATCATCTGCGCCGCCATGCACTGGGGCAACGAATACCAGCTCCTCCCCAACGCCACCCAGCGCAACCTCGCCGACAGCCTCCGCTCATGGGGCGCCGACCTCATCATCGGAGCACACCCCCACGTCATCCAGCCCATGGAAATGCGCGCCGACACCACAGGCCGCAAAACCCTCGTCGTCTACTCCCTGGGCAACCTCATATCAAACATGCGCACACGCGACACACGCGGAGGCGCACTCGCCACAGTCACCCTGCGACGCGACACCCTCGGCCGCGCCCGCGTCGACACAGCCGCATACACCCTCACCTTCACCCTCCCCCCCGGAGCAGGCCGGCGAAGCTACACCCTCGTCCACCCCGACAGCTGCCCCGACCCACGCTGGCGGCCCCACGCCAAAGCATTCGCCGCCACAGCCCGCGACATCTTCCGCCGCCACAACCGCTCCGTCCCCGAAAAAAATTAAAGACCTTAAAGTCCTTAAAGACCTTAACGACCTTATACAATAAAGTATGACTGAAAAAATCATAATCCTCGACTTCGGCTCACAGACAACCCAGCTCATCGGCCGGCGCGTCCGCGAGCTCAACACCTACTGCGAGATCGTCCCCTACAACAAAATGCCCCTCGACGACCCATCCGTCATCGGCGTAATCCTCTCCGGCTCCCCATTCTCCGTCTACGACGAAAAAGCATTTAAACTCAACCTCGACACAATCCGAGGCCGATACCCAATCCTCGGCATATGCTATGGAGCGCAACTCATCGCCTACAACAACGGCGGCACCGTCGAGCCCGCCAACTCACGCGAATACGGCCGCGCCAACCTCGGCTTCATCAACCACGCCGATCCCCTGTTTAAAGACATAGAATCAGGCGCACAAGTATGGATGAGCCACGGCGACACCATCACCTCAATCCCCGCCAACTTCCACACCATCGCCTCCACCGACAAAGTACCCGTCGCAGCCTACCGCGCCGACGGCGAACAACTCTGGGGCGTGCAATTCCACCCCGAAGTATTCCACTCCACCTGCGGCATGCAACTGTTGCAAAACTTCGTCGTCGACATCTGCCACTCACGCCAAACATGGTCAGCCGCATCCTTCATCGAAACCACCGTCGCCGCCCTCAAAGAGCAGCTCGGCTCCGACAAAGTAGTCCTCGGCCTCTCAGGCGGCGTCGACTCATCCGTAGCCGCCGTCCTGCTCAACCGCGCCATCGGCTCCAACCTCACCTGCATATTCGTCGACCACGGCATGCTCCGCAAAGACGAATTCAAAAACGTCCTCCGCGACTACCAATGCCTCGGCCTAAACGTAATCGGCGTCGACGCCTCCCAAAAATTCTTCACCGAACTCGCCGGCGTCACCGACCCCGAGCGCAAGCGCAAAATCATAGGCAAAGGATTCATCGACGTCTTCGATGAAGAAGCACACAAAATCAAAGACGTGCGCTGGCTCGCCCAAGGCACCATCTACCCCGACTGCATCGAATCCCTCTCAATCACCGGCACCACAATCAAATCCCACCACAACGTAGGCGGACTCCCCGAAAAAATGAACCTCCGCCTCTGCGAGCCCCTCCGCCTCCTCTTCAAAGACGAAGTCCGCGCCGTGGGCCGCGAGCTCGGCATGCCCGACCACCTCATCAAGCGCCACCCATTCCCCGGACCCGGCCTCGCCGTGCGCATCCTCGGCGACATCACACCCGAAAAAGTAGCCGTCCTCCAGGAAGCCGACCACATCTTCATCCAAGGCCTCCGCGACTGGGGCCTCTACGACCAAGTATGGCAAGCCGGCGTCATCCTCCTCCCCGTCCAGTCAGTAGGCGTCATGGGCGACGAACGCACCTACGAACGCGCCGTAGCCCTGCGCGCCGTCACCTCCACCGACGCCATGACAGCCGACTGGGCCCACCTCCCCTACGACTTCCTCGCCAAAGTCTCCAACGACATCATCAACCACGTCCGCGGCGTCAACCGCGTCACCTACGACATCTCCTCCAAGCCCCCGAGCACCATCGAGTGGGAATAACCCCCGGGAACACAAGCCTTGCAGGAACACTTATCGCGGAGCGCTTTGCCTCCGGCAAAGAACCCTCCGGCTTGTGCCCTCGACCTAAATCGAAATAATTCGACCCCCCTTTCAAAACGGATTAAACCGGCCACCCGGTTTAATCCGTCTTCACACCCGCCCGCCAAACAATCCCATGGAAGCAACCCCCTCCGACAAACTCCAAAACCCCGCGCCCGCCCTGCGCCGCCGCCTCAACATAGCCCTCGTCGACAAAGATCAAGAACACCTCGACCTCTCCGGCTACTACACCACCCACCTCACCTCCACCAACGAATATTTTAAAGGCTGCAATAAAATCGTCACCCTCAACCTCTCCGGCTGGGACACGACAAATGTCACAGACACCGAACGCATGTTCCATAATTGCACATCCCTATGCACACTCAATCTCGACGGGTGGAAATTTTCAAACGTAAAAACCATGTGGGCCATGTTTTCCAATTGCCCGTCACTTCAAAAAATCGATGCCGCGAACTGGGACGTATCAAACGTGACAAACATGCAACGCCTATTTGCCGACTGCGCCGCACTCCAAACCCTCGACATAAAAAACTGGAAAGTATCAAAAGTAAAAACCATGCTCGGCATGTTCTCCTCATGCGCAAACATCGCCACCCTTGACCTATCAGGCTGGGATGTGTCAAAAATCACATTATTAGGAGAAATGTTTGCCGACTGCTCCTCCCTTGCCACCCTCAACCTCTCCGGCTGGCACATCCCGGCCGGAAGCTGCATTCAGGCACCGGACATGTTCCGTGGCTGCACGGCTCTCAAAGAAGTGATAATGGCCGGCTGCGACGACCACACCATCGACTTCATCGCCGCCCGCCTCGCCGAAGCCTCCCTCCGCGGCGTCGACATCCTCTTCTAACCGCCTCCTCCGCACCCATATAAGCGCACCTGCCCAAAAACATAATAACTTTTTTTGTCATTTAAAACAAAATAAATATCTTTGCAAAAAGATAGTTTAACAACTGTCACGACATAAGTCCATTCAGAGGCGTTATGCTCATAATCTTGTTTGAGAAAAGCGTAGGAAACTTAACTCACTGTATGCAAGATGAATGCGTAACTGTCTCCACGCCTCATAGGCGTGGAGCTGTTGTATCCACATCTTCATACAAAGGTTTTCCTACCACCTTCTCAAAGAGGCGTGGCATACCGGCCCACGCCCCTGTTAATCAATAAACATCTGTTGGGTTGGCAGATAAACAAACAACCATGGACCCAAGTTTAAAATCCCGTTTCGTCGTCCTTTACAGCATGGTTCTGGCCGACGGTATCGTAGAAGCCGCCGAATTGGAAACCCTCCACCGCATCGGAAAAGAATGTTACGGCCTCACCACCCCCAATACATAAACTCATTCTTCAACGAATAATTATCCATTCCATAAACGAGGGGTGTAAGAATCCCAAACGGTAGGGACGTACGGCTCGTGCGTCCGGGGAATCATATTGATATTTTATTGATTATTGCTGTCCGATAAAAGTAGTTAATCGGCTTTTATAATGGCTTTTAGACCTTGACAAGCCCTATATTTCAGGAAATGTATCTGCTGATTGATAAATCAACCCAAATATCCGGGTAATTTGAGATATAATTACATATTTGAAAAGAAAATGCAGACCGCAGTCGCGGTCGAATATGGTAGGCACGGGCAATAGCCCGTGTTTAGTTGGTTTACGCAAGTTCGACTGCGGCCGCAGTCGAATATCTGCTATTCATCATAACATGGGCTTTCGCCCATGCCTACCATATTAAGCGGCTCTGCCGCTTCGTGCTCCTGAATTTCGACTTGCCGATAAAGGGTTGCAATTTTTACCGTATACCAATATTTATTGATAGTCAATTGTTCATCTGCGGACGCACGGGACGTGCGTCCCTACTATTTTGGCATAAACAGCTTTTTTGACACACCCTCTATTATTTCTTTTTGCGGGAATTTTTGAGGAGGGTGGCGACGGAGGGGGAGAGGGGCGCGAGGGAGGCGGGGCGGCGGAAGGGGATGATTTCGTAGGCGTCGCGGAGGGTTTTGTAGTCGGCGAGGGTGAGGTATTCGATGTCGACGGGGTAGAGTTCGATATAGGTGTCCATCTCGATGGGCTCTTTGGTCTTGAAGGCTTTCTTGAACCATTTGCCGCGGCCGACGATGTGGATGTTGTAAACGCCCTTGACAAAATTGCGGATGCCGACTGTGCGCGCGCTGTCGCAGACAAATGAGTTGGTCCATGTGCAGGATTCTATTTCGGCGGTGAGGCCCATCATCTTGAAGAAGAGGGGCGACCAGCGGTGGTTCTCATGGTCGGCGAGGCCGTCGGATGCAAGCGTGAGGATGTTGTTTTTGAGGCGGCGCACGGTCTTGACGCTGTATTTTCCGGGCACGGAATCGGCTTCGGCGCCGGCGAGCAGTGTCTCGGGAACTTCGACGGTATTGGGTATGAATACTATGTTGTCGAACCACGAGAGCATGGCTATATCGTCGTCGTGTTCGGGACGGAACACGGTGTCGCGCCCGGCGCGCATGATGCGGGCGTATCGCCGCGCGTTTCTTTTCGAGGGACGCGCGTCTTCTTTTTTGTATCCTTTGAGTTTGCCGTCGACGAGGAATGATTCGGTCATGTACTCGCAATAGAGTTGCAGGGTGTCGGCCCCGGTGATGCCGCTGCTGTACTCGCGGGCATAGCAGACAAGGCGCATCACGGGCCGCTCGCCTGGACTTACCACCACATCTTTCAACTCATAGGCCGCGGGGATGAGCCGCACGGTGTCGGCCGGGGCGGCCACGTCGAGCGGCTCGTAGCCGATACATCTCACCGACAGGGGGAAGTCGGCCTCGCGGGCTGCGGCGATAGTGCCGTCGTCGGCCGTAAGGCCAAGAATCATGCCCGAACGGCTGAATACTGTGGCGCCACCCACCGCGCTGCCGTCGTCGGCATCGACCACCACGATGGCATTTGCACAAATAGTCACAAAACAGAGTAGAAGAAAAACAATATGCTTCATAAGATTGATTTTGAGTTGCAAACTTACAATATAATATCTGATTTGCAAACTATTTAACACTATTTAGTATCTGAGGCGGCGGCGGGCGCGGATTTGGCGGAGGTAGTCGTCGAGGGAGGCGCGGACGTGGGGAGGGAGGATGCGGGACGAGGCTACGTGGAGGGCGATGGCGCGGGTGATGAGGATGTCGTCGTGGCGGCCGGGGGCGGCGGCGAAGTTGCCGTTGGGGAGCTGCTCGTAGGTGGCGAGCTCGTTGCAGGCTTCGGTGTCGGATTCGATGTAGAGGCCGTCGCGCACGGCTTCGATGAGGCCGGATATAATCATTGCCTTCGTGGCACGGTTGGTGTGGAAGCCGGGGCGTCGGGCTCCGCCGGTGAGGGGCGATGGCTCGCGGTAGTAGAGGTTGGTGTAGCGCATGGCCAGGCGGTTGAGCAGGAAGAGCGAGGGGTCGCCTGATGTGTCGGCCTCGCTTTCGAGGGTGTTGGACTCGACGATGAGCAGGGCATCGTTGTAGGCTTCGGCTATGGCGGCGGCAATCTCGACGAGGAGGTCGTGGTCGATGTGTCCGCGCCACTGTGCCACGACGCGGGGGCGGTCTTCGACGGAGAGCACGGCGATGACGGAGTAGTCGGATGTGCGTGAGCGGCCTCCGACGTCGACTGCCACGACGTACTCGCCGTAGCGCGCGGGTTCGGCCCATATGGCGAGGCGTCCGCGGGGGTCGGGCGAGAAGGCGCCGGAGCGTGTCACCTCGCATCGGCGACGGGGGTCGGAGCATCCTTGGCGAAGGCGTTCGATATGTTCGGAATGGAACACGTTGTTGGCCGATGTGTTGAAGGCTTCGGTGTCGGTGGAGGGGAATTCGGCCTGCATTTGCTCGAGCGAGGGGTATTCTCGTGCTTTGTCGTGGAACCATTGAAGCATCTCGAGGGTGATGACGGGACGGCCATCGGCGCCGGTGCCTGTGTCCCACAGCTCGCGCTCGTAGGCCGTGAGCGAGCCGATGAGGGCGGCGGGGTCGGCGACTGCCGAGCGGTAGATTTCTATTTCGTGCCAGGGGACGAATACGGGCGCCTTGTCGGAGAGGCCGCTGCGCGAGCGCGTCCATTCGGTGTGGAAATAGTTGCCCACGCCGTTGGCCGTGGATTCTATCACCACCATAGAGAGGGGCACGCGGGGCACCGAGCCGCAGATGGCGCGGATAAATTGCTCGGGGGTGTGGCGGGGCGTGGAGGGCCAGAAGGCCGTTTCGGAGAGGTGAGCCATGGCGTAGTCGCCGCCGCGGACGGCTTCCTGGTTTTCGGCCGAGGCGAGCGTGACCTTGCATCCGCGTCCGGCGATGCGGCGTATGTTGAGCGAGCGTTCGAAGGGCTTGAATGCGGGACGGCCATCGTCGGCGTCGCCTTCCCAGAGGTCGTCGGGGTAGGATTCGAGCAGCTTTGTGTACATGCCTCGGATTTGGGCGGCGGTGTCCTTTACGTGTGCGCAAATGAGCGAGTTCCAGTTTCGGCAGAGACACGACTGGATCCAAGCCATGTACATCTGCACGAGAGTGGAGCCGCCCCATTGGCGGGCTTTGAGCATGATCATGCGTATCGGGCGGCGGCCGAGGCGCATGTCCTCGAGGATGGCGAGCACGCGACGCTGGGGGGCGTTGAGACGGAATGGCACGTCGGCGCCTGTGAGCTTGTCCTTGATGCGGGCGCAGCGCACGGCCCAGTATTCGAAATCGTGGGCGCAGCGGAGGCGTTGCCAGGCGGTGGCGTTGCGACGCACGGTGGGGTAAAGGGTGTCTTCGACCATAGTCTGCGGAATCCAGGCATATTCGAGACCGGGGACGGGTGTGCCGGCGTGGATGCGGACGCCGTGGCAGCCCTCGCCCGTGACGGGGTTGGCCTCGGCGGGCAGCAGGGCCGCGCGGCGGCGGTTTTCTTCAAGGAGCGCAAGGATGTCGGGAGTGTTTTCCATTTTTAAGAGTAAAGATTTCAGGGGTTGACATGAAAAAATCGGAGGAGACAGAGCCGGAGAAGTCGACGGTGAGGCAGTCGACGGCGCGGCAGAGGATACGGCGGGCGAGCGGGGCGGCAAGGCGGCCCGACATCGAGAATGAGGCCACCGGGGCCCGGGCGTCGGGCAAATGGCCGTGGGTGATGGCGAAAGTGGCGTCGAGCGCGGATGCCGAGGCGGGGAGCTTGGCGAAGGAGGGCACGGAGGCATCGGGGAACCGCACCGTGGCGCGCCAGCGCACAAGCCGCTGCCCGGACGGCGCTTCGGGCGGCTCGGCAATGGCCGTGGCGGCGGCACCGGTGAGAATCATGCCGAAGCGGCGCGAGGGAAAGAGCGCAAGGGGTGAGCCGAGGTCGGCCGTGGAGTATCGCCAGAGCGAGCGTGGCGAGTAGATGCGGGCAGGGGCGCGAGGCGGGAAGCACCACAGCTCGCCGCGCAGGGGGTGCCACCCCACCCTGTCGAAAAATACGCCGGGGGCCACGGTCGTGACCTTTGAGCGCGACACCTCGACGAGGTCGCCTCCGGCCACGGCGGCCACACGTCCGCTGTCGATGGCGGCCACGGCGGAGGGGTCGGTCACGGCACGGGTGTCGAGGCAGTTGAGGACAAGCGCGGTGCGCGCCGCCGATGCCGTGACGGTGAAGATGCCGCGCGAGGAAAAGGCATAGAAACGGGCGCGGCCATAGTCCCACGCGCCGGCCACCGTGGATGCCGGAAGCAGCCCGGCGAAGCATGTGTCGGGACAGTCGACAACGGCAGAGGCCCGGCGTGTGGCCGTGTCTATAAGCGCCAGGGCCGAGGGGAAGCGCACAGCTGTGGCCGTGGAGGGCTGCAAGGCCGCGGTGTCGGCCGTTTCGGGCAGGGCATGAGGACGAAAGTCGGAGGCTGCCCACATTGCAAATCGGCCCGAGGGGTCGGGCGCGAGCGGGAACCGGCCTTTGCAAATGGGCGAGCCTTGCACTTGCAGGGCGATGGTGATGGCCACGGCAGCCGGGTCGGGGTAAGAAAGCACCGGCGAGAACAGCACCGGGGCCGACGACGACGCGGAGTATGAGCGTGAGAGCACCGTGCCGTCGGCAAACTCCACGGCCACCGTAGAACGCCACGGCGCGGCGGCGGAGCGCACGGCGAAACGACGCGGAGAGATGCCGTCGAAAAGATTTACCGAGAGCCCGGCGCCAAGGCAGGCATCGGCGGCATTGGCCTCGACGGCGGCGACTATGCGGTGGGGACCGGCGACAAGAGCGTCGAGGCGCGAGCCGGGACGGAAGCGGCCGGCGGCCACAGCGCGAAGCGTTGCGGCGTCGGCGGCAACGTCGGAGCCTGCGGGTGGCACGTCGTATGTGCCGGGCGAGAGGAAGGGGCGTTCGATGGTGAGGGCGCGGCGGTAGACCGAGGCGAAGTTGTCGGCAGCGGCCGTGGCCACAAGGGCGTCGACCATGTGGCGGCCTGCCGACGTGGCTATCGACAGCGGGCCTTCGGCGCCGGGAAGATAGAGGGTGGCGAATTCGGCCGAGGTCGTGCGCGAAATCATGCGGCAACGAGCACGCTGCGAGGGGTCGAAGGGGTGGAGCTGTGGCGATACCCACACTTCGAGGCGCGCCACGTCTTTGCCGGCATCGGCAGATGTGGGGGCGTCGATGTTGACGCGCATACGCATGGCCTCGGCCTCGATGCGATAGGACTCCACAGCGGTGAAGGAGGAATCGACAGCCGAGAGGGTGACGGGGGATGTGAGTTGCAGGCCCGACGGCAGCGACACCAGGGAGGGCTGCGAGCGGAAGATTTCGCGGCCGGAGGCGTCGAGAAGTCGGTAGCAGGCAAAGCACGGCTGGAGGAAATTGCCGCCAAATGCTGCCGAAGCAAGGAGTTGGGCGTAACCGTCGGCGAGGTCGGCGGCAAGGCGGTTGACGTCGGCATCGGAGAGGCGATGTCCGGCCGTCGCGGCTTTGGAGAGAGTGGCGCGCGGCACGGTGGCGGTGATTGTGGCCGAGCCCGCGGCCTCGATGCTCACGGCGGGGGCGTCGGTGTCGTAGCCGCGCGAAGTGAAGGTGTCGTCGGCGGCGTTGTAGTCGATATAGTATTCGCCTTTTTCGGTGGTGACTGTCACCACATTATTAATAAATATGGCGCGCAGGGGCTCGTCGGGGAGGGTGCACACGGGGCGTATGTCGCGGCCTATGGGACGGAACACGACGAGGGCGAGGCCGTCGGCGCCGATGAATGAGTAGCCGTCGGTGTCGAACTCGCAGAACATGCGCACGGGCCTGTCGACAACCGCCTGCGGAGCTGTTACCGTCGACAACCCTGGGGGAGCGGCGGAATATCGCAGATTGTGGCACGCGGCCACGTCGCTGTTGTGTTGGTCAAGAAGCATAAGATTAAGAGTTTTTGTGTTTTGCTATTGCAAAGATACAACGTAAATGTGCTTTTGTCAATAGTTCTTAACCGCAAATTTCAAAATTTTTGACCGGAGAAACCGCAAATTACGCAAATTACGCAAATTTTCAGACGGGAGTACAGGAGATTTTTTGCGCGAATTACCGCGAATGAATCATTAATTTTTGATTGACGGCTCATTGACGATCATTAACGCAAAATAGGCAGGAGAACAGGATTTTTCACGCGAATGGCCGTGAATGAGCCGTTAAACCGCAAATTACGCAAATTGCGCAAATTTTCAGACAGGAGGACAGGAGTTTTCACGTTAATGGTCGTGAATGAACCGTTAATTTTCAGGACGAAAAATACTAATTTGTGAAATTTGCGTAATTTGTGAAATTTGCGGTTTGCATTTTGGAAGGGAAAGGTGGAGGATTATTCGCAAAGTGATATTTTATGTTGGATTTTGTTGCAAATTGATTATTTTATGCTTATTTTTGCGCCGAAACGCATAACCACCAATTTAAATTTTATTTTTTGTCTTATGAAGAAACTATTACTTGGAATATTGACAGCCATTGCAGCAGTGCCGCTCCATGCCGAGACGGCCACCGTGGTGTTTGGCACGCTTGGCTATGAAAACGCCGACGATGTGCTCTCGGTGAAGGTCGACGACAACCTCAGCCTTACGTTTGCCCAGGGCGACGGATTCCGCGACGCCGCTTATTTTGAGGCGGACGAGTGCTTGCGCTTTTTCTGCGGCAACACGCTTACGGTGAGCCTGTCGACAGGCGAGATGACCGGCATTTCGTTTGAAACGGCCGGCGGCAACTACGATTTCACGAGCGACAATGTGACGGCCGACTGCGGCTCTATGTCTTTTGGCGCGGGCAGCGCGTCGTGGACGGGGCCGGCCTCCGCCGTAAAGTTTCAAAACATGGCCGAGTCGGGCAATGTGCGCATATCGAAGATGACCATAACATACAGCGCGGGCGAGACCAAGGCTGTGGCCAAGCCGGCGATGGCTCTTGTCGAGAACGACTATGACTATACAGTAGAGATGACGTGCGCCACCGAGGGCGCGGAGATACGCTACACGCTCGACGGCAGCGAGCCGACAGCCGCTTCGGCGCTCTATGCCGGACCCGTGGAGATGTGGCAGAGCGCGACGGTGAAGGCCATAGCCCTGAAAGGCGACGACGCATCGGACGTGGCTGTGCTTGACGCCTCGGTGCCCGAGTTCCTGCCCGATTTCTCGGCACTCGCCGACGCGGCCGGAGCCTCGGTGCTCATAAAGGCGCCCATGACGGCCGTGTACCGGAACGGACGCTATATTTTCCTGACGTGCGGCGGGATGTACGCCATGCTTGTGAACACGTTCAACCTGCCCGTGGGCGAGCTCGCCAACGGCGACATGATAAAGCGTCTTGAAGGCCGGGTGGCCGAGATAAACGGCCAGGTGCAGATTGTGCCCACCTCGATCGGCGAGGCGTCGGCAGGCGAGGCGGTGAAGCCCAGGCCGATGCAGTCGGTGGCCTATATCGGCAGCATGATGAGCCACTACATCACGCTTGAAAACGTGGCCGTGTCGGCTCTGTCGGGCACGGAAGCCACCATTACCGACCTCGACGGCGAGACACTTCCCCTTGCCAATATTTTCGGCATCGAGGGCTTGGCCGAGGGCGACAATATGAACATAACGGGGTTTGTTGTCGGCGCGGAAGAAGGCGCGGCATTTGCCCCGACCGCCATCGAGCAAGCCGGAAAGGTGTTCACCGACCCCGAGTCGCTCGAAGCCATCGAGGAGTTTGCCGGCACATATGTGTGGGAGCTCTTCGAGGAGAGCTATGGCGAGGACAAGCAGCTTAGCCTGACATTCACCGTAAGCGACCTGCACAAAGGAGAATTAAACATGAGCGGCCGCGCCGGGCCTTGACTTCACTGTGAAAGCCTACCTCGACCCCGAGGCGCGCACCCTCACCATAAACACGATGCAGAACCTTGGCGAGGACAAATACGGCGACGTGCAGTATTTCTATATAAAAGATGATTTTAGAGACAACGGCGCGTCGCCTTCCAAGACGGCTACCGTAGGCGAGGTGACAGGCCGCCGCATCACATTCCCGGCCTCCGACGTATGGGCCATTGCCGACCCTGCCACAGAGGAAGAGGTGGGATACTGGATGCTGGCTTTCCGCCACGTGATATACAAGAAAGGCGAGGGCGTGGACATGGCCGCCCACCAATGGGAGCATTTCACCACCGCCCTCTTTGAGGACGGATGGCTCACATCGTCGACCGGCAGCCCGGCCGACACGCCTTGGGTGGTGGAAGTGGAACGCGCCGCCGACGACGAAAGCCTGCTGCGCATCGTGTCGCCCTACAAGGCCGAAGGCAGCACATTTGCCGGCGACGAGGGCTACATAGCGTTGTCGATGGCCGACCACGATTTTGTGAAAGTATATCCCAACGTGCTGAGCGGCTATACCCACATGGGCTATCCGCTCAACCTCTTCAATCTCGAAGGATTCTTCGACATGCTGGGCTACGACAGGGAATGGATCGAGCTGTATCCCAAATTCCACGACAACTCTTACTATGACGTCGACACCAAGATAATAACCATCTACAATTGCCGCTACAACTTCCCCGGCTCGGGCAACTCGGCCTATTTGTGGAGCGGCAACTCCGGCGAAAGCCTCGCCGACAGGATGGTGGCGCGCCTGCACCTCGACTACGACCCGGCATCGGTGCTCTCGCCTGAGACCGACGCCGACGGCGAGGCCGAATATTACAACCTGCAAGGCATACGCGTGACGACTCCCGCCGCCGGCGGCATCTACATCCGCCGCAGCGGCAACGAGGCCGTAAAAGTGCGCGTCAATTAAGTCTTTTGCGCGAATTACCGCGAATGAATCATTAAACCGCAAATTACGCAAATTACGCAAATTTTTAGACAGGAGAACAGGAGGCAGGATAAGTGTATATTTTTCGCAAGTTAGCCACGGCAAAGCCGTGACTCCTCGGATAACCGGGTTTGGAGGCAGGAAGCCGACAAGCCCGGTTTGTTATGAGTGATAAGAAAGCACTGCGAAGCTGTGCCTCACGGCATGTTTGGCATTATCGAACGCTTCGACAAGCTCCGCTCCAATACCGCGATTGATTTACGTCTGCCGAACCCCGCATGCCCCCGCATGTCGGCTGCGCCGGCCATACGGGGCTAACATCAAGCGTCACGGCTTCGCCGTGA
>ERZ777305.805-NODE-805-length-46618-cov-4.088310_pt1 | contig 46618 bp, 41 predicted proteins | sample MGYA00374965_ERZ777305 | MGnify/ENA primary metagenome ERZ777305 (study PRJEB29328, sample SAMD00013331) | mouse gut metagenome | study: EMG produced TPA metagenomics assembly of the Metagenome analysis of fecal microbiota from mouse which was promoted...
AAGGCGGGCGTGCTGCCGAAGCTCGAGTTCAATGAGGAATTGAACCCGCTGTTCAGCGTGAAGTCACTGAAGAACGGAATGGAGGCTTCGCGGCGCTATGTCAGCGATAATGTGGAGAAGTTCGCGGAGCTGTGCAGAAATGGCTCGGATATCGTCCTGCCCGCCGTGTTCGACGAGGTGGTGTCGATCTGCGAGGAGGCTAAGAATAACTTCGACAAGGGTCCGTTCTACGCCGTCGAGGTCGTAAAGAAGAGCCTTGCGGAGCTTCGTGTGGCTATTGCGAAGATAAAGACCGAAATGGAGGATATCGGCGAGACCATGGCGCGCGAGGAGCGCATGGTGAAGGTGTCCTACAAAAAGATAAAGAATTTCCCGACCTTTATCGCGTCGCGTATGACGGAGGAATATATGGCGTGGCTCGACGAGTGGGGCGAGTATAAAAAGACCGAGGTCACTGCGGGTATCGTCAAGGAGTTCTACGAGACGCTTTACGCCAAAATTGACGAGTATTACAAGGTTAACCTCCTGAAAAGCGCGGAGATGTTTGAGAGAATACCCGTCAACAGGGAAAAAATATTGACGGGAGAGTCGCCGTATGAGGGCTTCGGCGTGACCGAGGCGTTCGATATCTTTACGCCCGAGATAAAGTCGGCGCTCGACAAAATGGTGGACGGTCTGCCCGAGAGCACGCGGCTGATGGCGTTCAAACGCTCCGACCTTATGAACGTTGACAAGGGCGACGAAATGCACTTCCCGAGAGAGCTTGTGCATATCGTGCAGTCCTGCTTCGCGAGCTTTTTCGATCAGAGCTACGAAGAGTTCTGCCAATTCTTCAACGTTGAAGCGTCCGAGGCGGCGGCGCTCGGAGAGTGTCTTGAACGCGCGGCCGTGAAAACTCCCGCCTCCGATGAGCCCGCGCTCACGAGGATGATCTGTCCCAAGGACGCGCCCGCGGGCGAGCTTGCTCCCCTGCGTGCCGTTCACAAGGGGATAAGCGACATCTGGAACGATTCCGCAGCCGACCGTATGGTCAGCGTTGTGCAGATAAAGGGCAACGTCACGCTGAACGGCTTCAAGGGCTACGAGCAATGGGAAAATATGCGCTACGCTTATGTCAACGATTCGCTGAAAAAGCACGGTATTCACATTTTCAGATAATTCACAAAATAATTTTAAGGACTAATAATGGAACAGGAAAATGAAAATCTCAACGACCTCGCGAACGGACAGGAGTTCACGAAAGGGCAGAAAATAGTTATCGGCAATACCGATGAGGACGATCCGGAGAGCCTTAACGAATTTGACAACGCCGTCGCGGGCACGGTAAAGGGGCGCGGAAGGAAAAAGCGCGAGGTGGCGCTGGTCTACGACCGATACTACGAAAAATCCCCGAGAACGTTTCTTCTCCTCGCGGCAAAGGTGCTGTTCTGCTGTGCGCTTTGCGTGTGCTCGATGATGTTCGTGCTCACCAATCTGGATATGCCGATAGATCTGCGTATGGCGGGAATGGTCTGCTTTGGCTGTACGGCGGCGTTTTCGACGCTGTTTCTGTTCGTGAGAAAAAGCGTGGTCATACCCGTGGCGGTGCTGGTGGGCAGCGTGGTGGTGTGGCATAATCGCGATATGTTCTGGCAGAAGCTGTCGTGGTTTTTTGACGCGGTGGTGCTTCAGCTCGACGGCAGGATTGTGCAGACTGCCGATACGATAACCCACAAAACGCTTCTCGCGGGCAGCGGAGACAGTATCATAAGCGCGCTCTATGCCGATAAGCTGGTTTTCGGTGTAGTTATCCTGTGCGTGTTTTATTCGTTGATAGTCTCGGTCTCGATGTTCAGAAAGCCGCATTTTATGCCGATACTTATCGTGTTCCTCGCGATGTGGGCGCCGCGCATGATAGCGGAGCGTCTGCTGTTCAACTGGTGGCTTGCGCCGACCGCGGCTCTGTTTGCGGGGGCAATGGCGATGACGATATCGCACAAGGACGGTCTTGCGATACGGCAGGGCTTCGCTAACTCCTACCGCGGCATAGTCGCGCGAAACGAGCACCTTTTCAATATGCGCACGGAGAACTCGTCGTATATGAGAAGAACGTCCCTGCGCGGCGCGTACAACTCGAAATACTTTTCGCTCGCTGTGTGCTCGGCGGCGCTGTTTCTCGCCGCGATAACTGCCGCGAACGCGATAACGGACGATTCGCGCGGAATAGACTATTCAAACCTGTACAAGCTCGTGACGGATATCGGGAACTCGGGCTTCGGCGTGACCTCTCCGTTCAAGTCGGGCCCCGTCTCGGAGTACTTCGCCAGCCCCAATAAATCGGACTTTCAGCAGGGCTCGGGACTGTCGATAACCAATCCGGGCAACGGCGAGCAGGAGATAATGCGCGTCAAAAACCTCGGCACGCTGCCGATATATCTGCGCGGCGATATCGGTATGGATTTCGACGGCAGGAACTGGACAAGCCCCGTAGGCGGAGTGCCCGCGCTATGGGAGGAGAGCGAACTCGACAAGTGGTTCAGACCCTCGGAGCTTACCGATTTGTTTGTTTTCCCCGGCGGCGGTATGGAGGACTATATCGAGAAAGCGGAGCTTTCTATCGACTACCTCTGCGACACGAGCGTGGTGTTCACGCCCGCGTATATCGACTACTACGACAGCTACCTTGACAGAGAGCTGTTCACGGTGTACGGCGATTTCGCCGTGCGCACGACCGACAAGGCGGGAAAGCTCGGCTCCATGCGCGGCTACGCGTACACGCCCGCTTACATCGGCATTGAGGAGACGGATTGGTCAAGTGTGAAAGAGGCTGTTGAAAATGCCGCGGACGCCTATAAATTTTTAACGTCGTTTGCTGAATACGCCTTCGACCCGGGGATATATTCAAATTACGTCCGCGAGGTCTACATGGACATTCCAATGCCGCTCCGCGAGCCGATAAGGGAATATATCGCCGATAATCTGCTTTATTCGGCTGCGGTCTCCGACGTACTGTTCTCCGGTACGGGCGACCTTGTGACGCGGTACGGCGCGGCAAGCTCGGTCGCGGATCATCTCCGCGAAAACTACGTTTATTCGCTCAACGCGAGGATAAATCAGCGCGACCCCGTGATGAGCTTTCTCAACGATACCAAAAGCGGTCACTGTGCGCTTTACGCAAGCTCCATGACCATGATAATGCGTTCGCTCGGCTTTCCCGCGCGGTACTGCACGGGGTTTGTGGCAAAGTCCACGGGCAGCGAGGGCGAGGTGCTGCACTCGAAAAATCTCCATGCGTGGTGCGAGGTGTATTTCAACGAGCTCGGGTGGGTCACCTTTGACCCGACAAGCTCCGTGAGCGTCGAGGCGGCGCTGAACGGCGGCAGACCGGACAGCGGCTCGGAGAGCTCCGACAGCTCTGGCAGCTCGTCGTACAGCTATCCCGACAACTCCGATACCAAGGAGACGGACGAGGAGTCGTCCTCCGACAGTGTGGACAGCGGCTATTACGACGGCAGCAGCAATATGACCGTCGGAGGTAAAAAGGTCAATATAATGCCGTATGTGCTGACGATATCGGGTATCATTGCCGGCATTGTGCTGATGGTGTTCGTTATATACCGAATCCGCCGCTTCGACAAGAATGCGAAAAAGGCGATGAAACGGTTCTACACCGCGGATAATCCGCAGTCCGTCTACGCGAGACTGCTTGCGGCGCTGCGGCTGTGCAAGATAACCCCGAACGGCGGCGAGCTGACGGGCGACTTCTTCAAGCGCGCTGGCAAGGAGCTTGGCTGCGCAGTCTATAAGCACACCGACCTGCTCGAAAAGCTTGCGTTCGGCGGCGGAGAGCTGTCCGATACCGAAAAGGCGACTCTCGCGCGGCTGCTCGAAAGGATATTTGCCGCCGCAAATAAAAAGCTGGGAATTATTGGCAGGATAAGATTAAGAATTATTATGACATCAAAGAAACAGCGATAAAGTTTTTATACAAAATATTTCATAAAAATTTGAAAAAGGTGTTGATTTTCGTTAAAATAAATGGTATAATGAAATAAATAGATTAATCATAAGGAGAGGAATTTCTTATGGCTATGCGATTGATAACCCGTTCCGATTTTGACGGTCTGGCTTGCGGCGCGCTTTTGCTGTGCGCGGGCGTTGTGGACAGCTGGACGTTCGCGCACCCGAAGGATTTGCAGGACGGTTTGATTCCCGTCACCGAAAACGACTGTTTGGCTAACGTTCCGTTTGTGGAGGGCTGTGGACTGTGGTTCGACCACCACTCCAGCGAAGAGGAGCGTAACCGCTACAAGGGCAAGTACAAGGGCGAAAGCCGTATCACGCCGAGCTGCGCGCGCATTATCTTTGAATATTACGGCGGCAAGGAGCGTTTTCCGAATTTCGACGACCTGATGGTTGCGGTCGATAAAGTAGACAGCGGAAACCTTACCCGCGACGAGATACTCAACCCCGAGGGCTGGATACTTGTGGGTTTCCTGATGGATCCTCGCACGGGTTTAGGTCGCTTTAGGAACTTCACGATAAGCAATTACCAGTTAATGGAAAAGCTGTTGCGCTGCTGCGCATACATGAGCACCGAGGAAATTCTCGCAATGCCCGATATCAAGGAGCGTATTGAGCTTTACAACGAGCAGACCGATTTGTTCAAGGACATGGTACATAAGTACACGCGCGTCGAGGGCGACGTTATCATCACCGATTTGCGCGGCGTAAACCCGATCTACACCGGCAACCGTTTCCTGATCTACTCGCTGTATCCAGAGCAGAACATCTCCTGTTGGATCGTCGACGGTAAGGGCGGCAAGGGTTGCTCCTGCGCGGTCGGTTATTCGATACTCAACCGTACCTCGCATATCAACGTAGGCTCTACTATGCTGAAGTACGGCGGCGGCGGACATATGGCGGTCGGTACCTGCCAGTTCTCCGACGAGGACGCGCCCGCAAAGGTTCCCGAGCTGCTCAATGAGCTTGTGAATTATGATAAAATTCACTCCAACAAATGATTTGTGCAATAAAATGAACCGCGGTGTATGCCGCGGTTTTTATTTTGTAATTTTAATGACGGTCAATTGTTCACCGTCAACCGTGAAGCTGACTTGCCATTCCCCGAACGCCATTGTATACACACGCTCGGGAATACTTTGATACTGCGGTCTCGGGTCTTGTGCCAGTGTTTCGGTCAAGCCTTGGCGCTTATCCGCGGGAATAATCTCCGACAGCTCCATGGGGAATTCCACCGCGAGCCGCCCCTTATGTTCCGCGAGCGACCACCCGTTCGACGCGTCGGGAACGCTGTCGGCATACGGCAAATAAGGCTTGATATCGTATATCGGTGTGCCGTTCATCAGGTCCGCACCCGTTACGGTTATCGAAAAGCCGTCGACGCTCACGAGCTTTACAACGCTAAGCCCGAGCGAATTCGGACGAAACGGCGAGCGCGTAGCGAACACGCCCTTGCGAACGTTGCCTCCTAATCTCGGCGGGCGAACGGTAGGTGAGAAGCCGTCCGTCTTAGCCTCCGAAAAACCCCAGATAAGCCAGATATGTGTAAAATCCTCAAGACCGCGCAGGGCATTTTCGTCACAGAACTTCGGCTCAAGAACTATTTGTGAACTAAGGCTCACAAGTCCGCTCTGCCGGGGAACGCCAAATTTCTCCATATAGTCGTTCATGATGAATGCAATAGGCTCGATTTCCATAAACACCTCTTAAAAATTCATATCGCAGGTCTCAGTGCATTTTGTCCAATATCTCGCGTATCGCCCTTTCCACCTCGTCGACCTCCATTTTGAATTCGCGGGCGGAGACGCGCGTCGCGCCTGCGCCGAGGATTATAAGCTGTTCTGTTCCGTCCGAGGTCGCCACGCGGACGCGGTTCTCGGCGGAGAGCTTCTGCGCGGTCTTTTCAATATACATATCCGCGGTCTCAGCCTCGCGCGTGTACACCACCGAAACGTTGCCGTAACGCTCCACCTCGCGGTCACTCTTGACCTTGTACGCGTCGAAAACCAGTATCAGATTGCAGCTTTTGAACCCCTGATAGTTGCACATGATGTTGATAAGCTGCGAGCGGGCAAGGTCTAGGTTATCCTTGGCAATTTTTGCCAGCTCGTCCCACGAAAAGATGATATTGTACCCGTCCACCAGCAGGAATTCGGGTCCGCGCTTGGGAGGCGGCAATTTCGGTATCTTTTCGGCGGCTTTATCGCGGCGCATTGCCGTACGGTCGTTGCGTTTTATCTTGCCGTATGTGCGTTCAAAGATATCCATTAACTCCTTGTCGGTAGCCAATCTTTGCTTGTAAGAATTTATTTCCGTTTGCGTTATCGGTTCGTGAGCTCTTTCGCACAGTATGCTCGGAATGTGCATTTTTGACAGTACTTCATTCCACTTGACCAGATAGCCCGCGCCGTGTGAGCAGAACACGCTGTCCGCGGAATTCTCCACATCGTTCTCGAAATTATAGCCGATCTTTTCTATGACCTCCTGTGCGTTGTGACAAGGATAATAACCGTCGAAAAACGTCGTGAGCCGTCCCGTGCCGTGCGTGTAACCGATCACATCCTTCTGATAGCTGCGCATTTCCGAGACGGGACATCTTCCCTCAATGACCGAAATGTCGCCTGAACCGCCCGGCTGAGCGAATTCCGCACCCATCTGCTGTAAGTCGGTCATTGCGCGTCCGACGCTCGCGGCGGGTATCTCCAGCCGAAAGCGGCAGAACGGCTCGAGAAGCACCGACTTCGCGCTTGCCAAGCCCTGCCGCACCGCCCTCCACGCGGCTTGACGGAAGTCGCCGCCTTCGGTGTGCTTGAGGTGAGCGCGCCCCGCGGATAGCGTGATTTTCACGTCGGTTATCGGCGAGCCCGTCAGTACGCCCAAATGCCGCCGTTCGCGGAGATTTGACAGCGCCAGCCGCTGCCAGTTCTCGTCGAGATTGCGGCAGTCGCGTGCGAATACTACGCCGCTCCCGCGCGGCAAAGGCTCGATAAGCACGTGGACTTCCGCATAGTGACGAAGCGGTTCGTAATGCCCTACGCCCTCGACCTTTTCGGCGATCGTCTCCCGATACGCGATGCTCCCCTCGCTGAACGTCACGGACAGTCCGAACCGCTCCGCTATCACATTTTGGAGTATCTCAAGCTGCACCTCGCCCATTATAGCGACGTGAATTTCGCGCAACTGCTCCGACCACGAGAAGCGCAGCTGCGGGTCCTCCTCCTCGAGCTTTTTCAGCTTGGGCAGCACTTGCCGGACGTCCGCCTCGGGCGGAAGCTCCGCCTTATAGCTGAGAACAGGCTCTATGACGGGCGCGGCAGCGGTTTTCTGTGCGCCGAGCGCCTGCCCCGCGAACGTTCCCGAAAGCCCTGTTACGGCGACCAATTGACCCGCCTCGGCGGTATCGACGGCGGTGAATTTCGCGCCGTTATACAGCCGTATCTGCGTGACTTTTTCTCCGCATTCCTCAATAACGGCGCGGTTTTTCAGCTCGCCGCCGTTTATCTTCATATGCGTGAGCCGCGCGCCGTTTTCGTCCGAGGTTATCTTGTACACCAACGCGGCGAAGTCGTCATAGCGTCCGCGCGGATCGGCGTAACGCTCCAGCAGCTCCAGAAGCCTGTCCACGCCATCCGACTTCAGCGCTGCGCCGAAGCACACGGGGAACACGTTTCGCGACGAGACTGCCTCCGCGATCAGCTCCGACGGAACTTCGCCGCTCTCCAACAGTGCGTTCATGCAGTCCTCATCGAATTCCGCACAGACCTCCCCGACGTTCTCCGAGAAGTCTGCGAAGCGCTTGTCCAGCTTGTGCAAGTCGCCCATAATCTCCGCCACAGATTTGTGTGAAATATCCATTTTATTCACAAACACGAATGTTGGGATGCTGAACCTCCGCAGCAGTTCCCAGATGGTGTGCGTGTGGCTCTGAACGCCGTCCGTGCCGCTTATCATGAGTATCGCGCAGTCGGGCACGGTGAACGCGCGTTCAGCCTCCGCCGAAAAGTCGACGTGCCCGGGTGTGTCGAGCAGAGTTATCTCGGTATCGTTAATTTTCAAAACCGCCTGTTTTGAGAAAATGGTTATCCCGCGCGAACGCTCCAGCGGATCGTTATCCAGAAACGCGTCGCCGTTGTCCACGCGCCCGAGTCTGCGTATTTCTCCCGCGCGGTACAGCAGAGCCTCAGACAGCGTGGTCTTGCCCGCGTCGACGTGCGCCGCCATGCAGATAACCAGACGCTTCACGCGTTCACCCCCTCAAAAATAATGCTATGTCACCGAAAGCGACATAGCACTTTGTTAACCGTTTCTCCGCGCAAGCTCCTCGTTATAAGCCGTGCGGGTTATCTCGCCGTCCGTTAGCAGCTTTGAAAGCTCGTTGGCGGTGTAGCGCGACAAATCGTTTGTGTCGGGCTTGATGTAGCTTGTGTGATACTCGATCCTGTTGTCGGCGCTTTCGCTGTTCTCCTCTTCGAGATAGCGCTGAGCGTCTTCGCTGAAATCCACTCTGTCAACGTTTTCGGCTTTTGCGGTTTCGGGAGCGCTGTTTTCAGCAGTATCAACCGTTCTCTCAATGGGCGCCGTTCTTTGCGTTACAGCAGCGGAAACGGCGCTGCTTACGTTCATATCCATTGATGTCACCTCCTTATTTGTTGATTATCACGCTTGCCGTTGCGTACTTGCGGCAATGGTCGACGGACACGTTGAACACGTACCCCTCGCGCTGCTCAAGCATCTTTGCGTAGCCCTCCGTGATGATAAACGGGCAGCCCAGACGGTCGCGGAGCACCGTGATATCCTGCGCTCTGATAACACGCATTCCCGTACCTATCGCTTTCGCCACAGCAATCTTCACGCAGTAATTTTCCGCGATAAGCGCGGTGGAGAGCTTGCGCGAAACGAAAAATCTGATCTCGTCCGCAGAGAAGTAATTTGACAGGAAACGTTTGTTTTTACAGCTTTTCCGAATTCTGGAAAGCTCGATTATCGCTGTTCCCGTGCGAACAAACATATTACTTGACATTATGTTTCATTCTCGTGCGAAGAGCGTTCGGCAGCTCCTGCACGATTGCCTCCCTCGTTCTTTCGTTAGGATTAAAAATTACTTTCACTGTCCCATAGCTGCTGTGCTCGACCAGCAGAAAATGCGCGTCCGTCTGCGTTCCCGTCGTCGCATGGACCGTAGCGTCCGCGTCGATATCCTCAGCGCCCGGAAACGCGCCGAAATCGGTCGCCTTTGAGATGTCGACGGTGATCATACGCTTGCGCTTGCGTCTGCCTATGATCTTGTCGATATCCATTTCGTTGTTGGTGATGATGTACTCATACTCGACATTAACGCCGCTCAGCAGCCATATGCCGAGCGCCAGAATACCTACCGATATCAATATCAGAAACGTCAGCCCCAGCGCCATGGCGAAGAACATACAAACCGCCGCCAACAGCACCGACCCGACCATTATTCCTATTATCTTAGCCACGTCAGCGCCCGTGCGCGTTTTCGTGACAAGCTGTTCGCAAATATTATCCAAATATCCCACTCCCGAAAAAATTAGTTGTTTTTAGTATAACATAATCGTTTACAAAAATCAAGTGGTTTTTTATCTATTTTTCATAAAATTATTGTGGAGGTGGGGAAAAATATATCCGCTTGATAAAAATTTGGTGATAATTTGCTTTTATGTGTTGAAATTTCCGCTACGATTTGTTATAATATTAAATGTATGGATTTCGCACGTTGCATATTAGGCGGCGCAGTAAAGCGCCAAGAGCAAACTAAAGGGGAGCGGTGAGCGGAGAAAAGCGAACGGAGTGCGCAGAGAGCCGTTTTCGGGCTAACGTGCGCATGAAGCGCAGCGACCGGGCACAGCTCGCCGAAATTGCGGAGCTTTATAAATCATAAAAAAACAATCAACCCTTAAGTAAAGATTAACATAAAGGAACGTGATCACGTTATGTGTTTTGCAGATAAAAAGCGCGTCGTTATCAAGGTCGGGAGCAGCACTCTCGCCTATCCCGAGACGGGCAGTATAAATATTCGCAAGAGCCGCGCTCTCGTCGAGGTGCTTGCAGACTTGAAGAATTCGGGCAAGGAGATCGTGTTTGTGTCGAGCGGCGCGCAGTGCGTCGGCGCGGCGAAGGGCGGCTTCTCGGAAAAGCCTCGCGATATCCCGTCAAAGCAGGCGTGCGCGGCTATCGGACAGTCGGAGCTTATGAAGTTCTACTCGGATATGTTCGGGCAGTATAATCACAATGTGGCGCAGCTGTTGCTTACGCGTGACGTCATCAGCAACGATACCCGCCGTACAAATGTTATAAATACGTTTAACAAACTGTTCGAGCTGGGAGTTGTTCCGATAATCAACGCTAACGACGTTGTGTCAATAAAGCATCTTGACTTCGACGAGAACGATACGCTTTCCGCAACCGTCGCAACTCTTTGCGAAGCGGATTTGTTGGTCATGCTGACCGACGTCGACGGGTTGTACGACGGCGACCCCTCCGAGAAGGGAACAAAGCTCGTCCGCGAGGTGGACAAGATCACCACGGATATAATCACCATGGCGCAGGGAGCGGGCTCGTCGGTAGGCACGGGCGGAATGCTCACGAAGATAGAGGCCGCGAAAATAGCGACCGAGGCGGGGATCGATACCGTCATTATTGGAAATAAAGACCCGAATCTGCTCTACAAGCTGTTTGAGAGCGACGACGCGGTTTGTACATGGTTCAAAGCGTTAAAAGATTAAGAGGTAAAATATGGAATATATAGAAACGCTCGGCATTTCGGCCAAGAACGCCGCGCCGATACTTGCGGACTGCGGCACGAACATTAAAAACCGCGCTCTTTCGGAGATAGCGAAACGTCTCAGAGAAAGCGTTGACGGGATAATTGCCGCTAACAGGCTCGACATTGAGAACGCGAAAAAAAGCGGCATGGCGGCGGCAATGGTAGATCGCCTTACGCTGGACGTAAAGCGTATCGCGGGCATAGCGGAGGGCGTGGAGCAGATAGTCTCGCTGCCCGACCCTATCGGCGAGGTCATAGGCGGCGGGGAGCTGCCGAGCGGTCTGCGCGTGGTGCAAAAGCGCGTGCCGATGGGCGTTATCGGGATAATCTTCGAGAGCCGCCCGAACGTTACCGTTGACGCGGCGGCGCTCTGTTTCAAAGCGGGCAGTGCGGTAATACTGCGCGGCGGCTCGGACGCGATAAACTCCAACAAATTTCTTGTGAGCCTTATGCGCGGCGCACTCGCGGAGTGCGGAGTTCCCGAGGACTGCATACAGCTTGTTGAGGATACGAGCCGCGATACCGCCACGGCTATGATGCGGCTTAACAGATACATTGACCTGCTTATCCCAAGGGGAAGCGGACGGCTTATCCGCAGCGTTATCGAGAACGCGACCGTTCCCGTTATTCAGACGGGAGAGGGCAACTGTCACGTTTACATCGACGAGAGCGCGGATATCGAAATGGCGGTTGATATCGTCGATAACGCGAAAACGCAGCGTCCGTCGGTCTGCAACGCGATAGAGAGCATTTTAGTTCACGAAAGTATTGCCAATGAGTTTTTCACAAAGCTGAACGAGCGCTGGCATGGCAAGGTCGCTGTGGTCGGCGACGAAAAGACCGCCGAGAATATCGAGGTTGAAAAGCTTGCGGACGATAACGACTACGCAACGGAGTTCCTTGATTACAGGCTCTCCTCGAAGGTGGTAAAGTCGGTCGACGAGGCGATAGAGCATATCAACAGGTTTGGCACGGGGCACAGCGAGTGCATAGTCACCAAGTCGCTCGAGAACGCGCAGAAGTTCCAAAGGCGCGTTGACGCGGCGGCGGTCTATGTGAACGCGTCGACAAGGTTTACGGACGGCTTCGAGTTTGGTCTCGGCGCTGAGATAGGTATTTCAACGCAGAAACTCCACGCGCGCGGTCCCATGGGCTTAAAAGCCCTCACTTCTTATAAGTATCTTATTGACGGAAACGGTCAGATAAGAGAATAATAAGCAGCGTAACGGACGACGCGAGATTTTGCTTTTAAAATTAAGGAGATAGTTATCTTTATGGCTAAGAAAAACAGACAAGTCACCCCCCGCGAAAAGCATAACGAGGACGTGATAAACGAGCTTTTCGGCTCGCCCGAGATCGAGCCCGATATTGAGGGCGATATCACGGAGCTGGGTCAGGAGCCCGACGATGATGTGAAGATCGCTCCGAACCCGCGCAAGCATAAGTTTTTCTTCGGGTTTGCGGTGTTTATCGTAATAATGGCGGCGATAGGCTGCGTTTCCAGCGTGCGGTTCATTTCAAACGGCGTGCGCGATATTATGGACAATACGTCGCTGAAGAACGAGTTCGCGAAGTTTTTGCTGCCCGTAGTCGCGAACGATATCGCGCCGTTCGAAAATGAGAGCGAGATATCGAATTCGGCGAAGGTAAGCGTCGCTATATGGAACGTGCTGCTTAACAAGAATACAAGCGGCTACAAAACCTCCGAAACGGGCGACTTCCATATCCCCGAGTACGATATCGGAGTGTCATGCGCGGAGATATTCGGAAGCGGCTCTACACTCACGCATCAGTCGGTGGGCGCGGGCGATACAAGGTTTGTGTACGACGAGGTTAATCATTATTATATATGCTCCGGAAGCATGAGGTATCTGAATTACGCGCCGAGGATAACCGCAATGACGGAGAACAACGGCACATACGTGCTGACCGTCGAGTACCTGCCGCCGTCGTTTACTATGGTGTCGGAGAATATCGGCATTGAGGTCACTGCCGACAAAACAATGGAATACACTATCAACCGCTGGGATAAAAAGAACACGCTTATGTCCGTGAGATTTATCAACAGTGAAAGATTATAATACGGGAGGAATTTTAAATGAAGCTTAATTTCAAGAGGATCGCGGCGGGAGCGCTGACGCTGGCTTTAACGGTTTCGCTGTGCGGCTGCGGAGATAACGGATATCTTATGACGGTGGACGGTATGAGCATTCGCAACGGAGTTTATCTGTCGTTCCAGCAGACCGCCTATAACGAGGCTTACAACAAGATACAGGAGCAGAACGGAACCTCCGACAGCTCGTCAAGCACCTCGGAGATCGACGTTCTCGCGGAGAACGTTGAGAACAAGTCCGCTTCCGAGTGGATAAAGGAGCAGACTATCAAGGAGGTGCGCAAGTTCGTCGCGGTACAGAAGCTGTGCAATGAGTACGGGATAACGCTCACCGAGGATGAGATCAAGGAGATGAACGACGATCTTCAGTCCACATGGGACGAGGAGAATATGTACGTTATGTACACAATGGGCTTCAACACTCTCGGCGAATACTACGAGTCGTTTGGCGTGGGTATCGAGTCGATGAAGGAGATCAGAAAGGCGAACGCGCTTTCCGATAAGCTTTTCCTGCATTATTACGATACCGACGGCGAGTATCCCGTAACAAAGGACGAGATCAATACCTACCTCACCGAGAACTACGCCGCTGTCAAAATGCTCACGCTGAAATACACTGACGCCGAGGGCAAGGCTCTCGAGACCGACGAGGCAAAGCAGGAGATAAAGGACAAGGCAAAGACGTATGCCGAAAGGCTCAACGGCGGCGACAGCTTTATTGACGTGAAGTACGACTTCGACCTTGAGACGGCGCAGGAGGCCGCGAGAGTAAGCGCGGAAAACTCCTATACCGAGGACAACGAGGATAAGCTGTCCAAGGAGGAGTATATCAAGAAAGAGGTGGACGACGTCGACGTAACAAAGGCGGAGAAGCCCGAGGATCTGGATCAGTTCATCTCCAAGGAGAACTCCACGCTCGACGAAAAGCTGACCGAATATATCTGGAACGCGGCTGTCGACGGCAAGGCGACCGTATTCGAGGGCGAGAGCGCGGCATATGTTATCGTCCGCGAGGACGTAACTGCCAAAGAGAGCTGGGAAAAGGACAACCACGAGGCCATTCTCAAGGAGATAAAGAGCGACGAGTACGACGGTCTTATGGAGCTGACCTATCAGAATTACGAGATCGAGCTGGACGAGTATCTTGTTAACACCAAGTACGCGCCCGAAAAGACTTTTAAGAAAAAGTAAGGCGTTTATAACGCTGTTTAAAGAGCCGCACATTAGATTGTGCGGCTTATCGGCGTTTGTTAAATTAAACCGCGATATTTCCGCCGCGCGGCGGGACAGCCAAAATGAAGCGGAGTACGCACGGTGCTGAATATCACAAATTTTAGATAAGGAAAATAATATGTTACTTTTGGGACTGAACGATATAGCAATGTCGTTCGCGGACAGAACGCTGTTTTCAGGCGTTACGCTTGACGTGTACGAGGGCGAGAAAATAGGCTTCGTCGGCGTGAACGGCAGCGGAAAGACAACGCTGTTCCGCCTGTTGAAGGGCGAGCATATCCCCGACGCGGGAAGCATCCATATTGCGGGAAGCTGCAAAATAGGCTTTATGGAGCAGTTCGCGTGCAAGGACAGCACAAAAACACTGTACGACGAGGCGCTTACGATTTTCGCCGAGCTCGAGGAAACGGAATTGCAGCTTGCCGAGCTTCACGATAAAATAGACTTCGGCGACACCTCCGCGGCGACTATCGAGAAAATGACCGCGCTGCAAGAGAAATTCGAGCGCGACGGCGGACTTACCTACAAGAGCCGCACAACCGCGGCGCTGGGCGGTCTGGGGTTCTCGGAGAGAGACCTTAAATTAAATACGCAGGTGCTGTCGGGCGGGCAGCGCAGCAAGCTGCAATTGGCGAAGCTGCTGCTCTCGGACGCGGATCTGTTGCTGCTTGACGAGCCTACCAATCACCTTGACATACAGTCGGTGGAATGGCTCGAGAAGTTTCTCGGGGACTACCGCGGCGCGTATATCGTCATCTCACATGACCGCTACTTCCTCGACAAGGTAACACAGCGGACTATCGAGCTTGAAAACCGCCGTATCCGTGACTACAAGGGCAATTATACGCGCTTTCTGGAGCTGAAGGCGGAAGACATGGAACGCCGTCAAAAGGTGTACGATTCCACCGTCAAGGAGATAAAGCGTATAGAGGGCATCATCGAGCAGCAGAAGCGGTGGAATCAGGCGCACAATTATGTCACGATAGCGAGCAAGCAGAAGTCTATCGACCGTCTGGAGGAAACTCTTGACAAGCCCGAGGACGCTCCGGAAGCGATAAAGTTCGCGTTCAAGGCGGCGGACGGCACGGGCAATGACGTTTTGCAGGCGAATAACCTCGCGCTCGGGTTTGACGGGAAAACGTTGTTCAGAAACGTAAATCTCGACATTAAAAAGGGCGAGCGCGTATTTCTTATAGGCGGGAACGGATGCGGGAAGACCTCGCTGTTCCGCGTGCTTATGGGGCAGTATAATGCCGGTAACGGCGAATTCAAGTACGGCGCGAGAGTGCAGACGGGCTACTTCGATCAGGCGCAGAGAGGGCTTACCGAGAGCAAGTCCGCGCTTGACGAGGTCTGGGACGAATACCCGAAAATGACCGAAACGGCAGTGCGGACGGCGCTGGCGGCATTTCTGTTCAAGGGCGACGACATCTACAAGCAGATCTCGGAATTGTCGGGAGGCGAGCGCGCAAGGGTCGCGCTGCTGAAGCTAATGCTCTCGGGAGCGAATTTTCTGCTGCTCGACGAGCCTACCAACCATCTGGACATCACGTCCTGCGAGGCGCTGGAGAATGCGCTGCTTAACTACGACGGCACACTGTTCGTAATCTCGCACGACCGCTATCTGATAAACAAGCTAGCCGATCGCGTCTACAAGCTCACCGAGAACGGCGCGGAGAGCTATCTCGGAAACTACGACTACTACCTCGAAAAGCAGCAGGAGGCTGCCGCCGGCATTCCCGCGGAAAAGCCGAAGAAGTCCGAGCAGGCTCTCGATTACAAGCAGCGCAAGGAGCGCGAGAGCGAGCGCCGCAAGCTCTCGGGAAGGGTGTCGAGGCTTGAAAAGCGTATCGAGGAGCTGGACGCGGAGATAAACGCGAAAGCCGAGGAATTATCGGCGCTGACCGATTATCAGAAGGCAATGGAGCTGTCGGAGGAGATCGACAAGCTGCGCGTGGAGCAGGAAACGGCAATGGAGGATTGGGAGCGGTCCGCCGCGGCACTGGAGGAATTTGACATATGACAAAGGAGATAAGGGCGTATATGGCGGTTTTGGAGCAGTTTTTCTCGGTCGGTCATTCGGACGGGGAGCTTTTAAAATTCCGCGCGGAATTGCTGAAACGTATAGAATTCTATCAGCACGAGCGGCTGATACATCTTATAGTTACTATGTCGTTCGCGGTGTTTTTTCTGATGTCGCTGATGATGTGCTCCGCGAACCCGCAAGTCGGCTTAATGCTGCTTGCCGTGCTGTTTCTCGTGATGACGATAGCGTATATCAAGCACTATTATTTTCTGGAGAATTCCGTTCAGAGAATGTACAAATTCTACTATAGGATCGAAAATTTGTGAGGTAAAGCAATGTCTGTTTTTGATATATTCAAGCAGCTTGAAAGCAGAAATACCGAGCCGTCGGGCGCGGTGGAATACATCATCTGCGGTCTCGGCAACCCCGGGACGCAGTACGAGAACACGCGGCACAATATCGGCTTTATGACCGTCGATACGTTATGCGAAAAGTACAAGCTGTCCTGTAAAAAGCTGAAATTTAAGTCGCTCACCTGCGACGCGGTGATAGGCGGCAACACGATGTTGCAAAGCCGAAACCAAGAGCGCGGCACGGACGCCGCGCAACAAAGTTTCGGCGGAGGAAAGCGCTGCCTGATAATGAAGCCGACGACGTTTATGAACAACAGCGGCGAGGCGGTCACCGAGGCTATGAATTTCTATAAGATACCGCCCGAGCGCACTATAATCGTATTTGATGATATCTCGCTCGAGCCCGGAAAGCTACGAATCCGCCGCAAGGGCAGCGACGGCGGTCACAACGGGATAAAGAGCATTATCTACCTGTCGGGCAGCGACGCGTTCCCGCGGATAAAAATGGGCGTGGGCGCAAAGCCGAACCCCGACTACAAGCTCGCCGACTGGGTGCTCGGTCACTTCAAAAAGGAGGACGGCGAAAAGCTGGAGCAGTGCTTTCAAAACGCAGTCGCATGCCTTGAGCTGATAGTTCAGGGGAAAATTGACGAGGCTATGAACAAGTACAACTCGTGAGGTAATTATGAATGAGAAGATCATTGGGGAGGTCGAGTTCACGCAGAAATTCACGAACGAATTCGACTGTGTGTGCAACGAGATACTTTTTACCGCGGTGAACGGCAATCGGCTCCGTTTAACGCTTTTCGACGTTAAGCCGCTTGATGCGGACAACCTCGACGGGAGCTATTACGCTGCGGCGGAGGAAACGCTTTCGGAACTGCCGGGCGGTTTCCCGATGATATACAGCATTATGTACACGGAGGAAGCCGCCGAAAAATGCGGCGTTGAACCGGACTAAGGTGGACAAATGAGCAGAATGAATTTTTTTGTAAACGCGGCGCGGCAGAACCCCGATTTTGTCCGTCTGCAAAGCTATCTCGGCGAACCTAAGAACATCTTGCCCGGAGCCCGGGTGTTGCCCGCGCTGGTCACGGGCGTTTCGCATATACACAAGGCGCACTTTATCGCGGCGCTCGTCGATAGCGATACCCCTGCGCTCGTCATAGCGGAGAGCGAGGGCGAGGCGCAGAAGCTGTGCCTTGACATCAATATGATGTTAGGTGAGAATGCGGCTTTGCTGTATCCCGAAAAGGAATTCGTGCTCGCGGACGCGGAGGCTGCCTCGCGCGAATACGAGCACAAGCGCATTTTCGCGCTGAACGCTATGTTGAACGGCGGCTGCAGGGCGGTGATATGCTCGGCTTCGGCGGCGGCACAATTGACGATACCCCCCGAGGATCTGAAAAAGCGCACGATAACGCTTTCGGGTGAGGACGAGATATCGCTTGAGGACTTGATTTCGCGGCTGACGGCGGCGGGCTACTCGCGCGCGGATTTGACGGAGGGCGCGGGACAGTTTTCGGTGCGCGGCGGTATCGTTGACGTGTTTCCGCCGAACAGCACAGCGCCATATCGTATCGAGCTTTGGGGCGACAGCGTGGACAGCCTGTCCGAATTCGACCTCGAAACGCAGCGCAGGACGGCCACGCTCGATAATATCGCCGTTTCTCCCGCCCGCGAAACGCTGTTCGACAGCGCGGAGGAGCTTTGCGAGCGCATTGAAGCGTTATCGAAAAAGCTCCGCGGCAAGAAAGCCGAGGATATCAAGTCACGGCTCGATGAGGACGTGAAAAAGCTCCGCGGCGGCGTTGAGCTGCACAGCGCGGACAGGTTTTTTCCGTTGTGCTATGAGGAAGAAGCTACCGTGTTCGACTACGCGGAGCGTGTCTTCGTGTGTGAGAACACCGCGGTGCGCGAGAGCTTCCGCGGCGCGGCATTGCAGCACGCCGAGGATCTGAAGATACTTGTCGACGAGGCGCGTATCTGCAAGGGTCTCGACCGCTTTATGCTGACGAAATCGGAGCTATATTCAATGATGGAGAACCGCACGCGCGTTTATTTCGATTCGTTTGTGCGCGGCGGCGGTCTGGAGCTCGGGACTATGATAAACGTTCACGGCGCGGTGCAGACGGGAACGTGGAGCGGCGAATACAAAATTCTCGAGGACGAGCTGAGAAATTATCTCGGCAAGGGAATGTGCTGCTTTATCTTCGCGGGAACGGAAAAGGGCGCGAAAAACCTCGCTCAGGACCTGATAAACGACGGATTTAACGCGGAATATTACGAGAACCCCGAGCATATTATCCCCGGAAAGGTGATAGTCGCGCAGGGTACCTTGTCAGCGGGCGCGGAGTATCTTGAAAGCGGACTGTGCGTATTTACGCATACGGCTGTTCACGCGGCGCGGCGGCGCGTTCCCAAAAAGAAAAAGGGCGAGGAGATACGCTCGCTGGAGGATATCGCTGTGGGCGACCTCGTGGTGCATTACGCGCACGGCATTGGCGTGTTTGATGGCGTTCACAAGATAGAAACGGGCGGCGTGGCTAAGGACTATATCCGCATAAAATACGCGGGCGCGGACGTACTGCACGTCCCCGTAACGCAGCTTGACCTCGTTTCGCGCTATATCGGCACCGGCGACACGTCCACCGTGAAGCTCAACAAGCTGAATTCCGAGCAGTGGACGAAATCGAAAGCCAAGGCAAAGGCTGCCGCGAAGGAAATGGCGGCGGAGCTTATCGAGCTGTACAGCAAGCGGATGAAGTCACAGGGCTTTGCGTTCCCCGAGGACGACAGCCTGCAGGAGGATTTCGAGCAGCATTTCGCCTACGTCGAGACGGACAGCCAATTGCGCTGTATCGACGAGATAAAGTCGGATATGCAGCGCCCTCAGCCAATGGAGCGTCTGTTGTGCGGCGACGTGGGCTTCGGTAAGACCGAGGTCGCGCTCCGCGCGGCGTTTAAGTGCGTAGAAACGGGAAAGCAATGCGCGCTGCTTGCGCCGACGACAGTGCTCGCGTGGCAGCATTATCAGACCGCGAGCGGGCGAATGGAGGGCTTTCCGATAAACATCGCGCTGCTGTCGCGCTACAAAAGCGCCTCCGAGCAGAAGGAGATACTTAAGGGTCTCGCGAGCGGGCGCATTGATATGGTCATCGGCACTCACCGTATTATACAGAACGACGTTAAATTCAAGGATTTGGGTCTGGTTATCATCGATGAGGAGCAGCGTTTCGGCGTTGCGCACAAGGACAAGTTCAAGACCTCGTTCAGCGGCGTGGACATTCTGTCGCTGTCGGCAACGCCCATTCCGCGAACGCTGAACATGGCGATGAGCGGTATACGCGATATGAGCGTTCTCGACGAGCCGCCGCAGGACAGACAGCCCATAGCAAGCTACGTTATTGAGCACGATTGGGGAATAGTCGCGCAGGCGATACAGAAGGAGCTTCGCCGCAGCGGGCAGGTCTACTATATTCACAATCGCATAGAGTCAATTTACGGCTGCGCGGACAAGATACGTGCGCTGGTTCCAGAGGCGACTATCGGCGTTGCGCACGGCAAAATGTCCGAGGACGAGTTGCTGGAGGTTTGGCGCAGACTTCTCGACGGCGAGCTTGACGTTCTCGTTTGCACAACAATAATCGAAACGGGCGTTGACGTGCCGAACGTCAACACCCTGATAATCGAGAACGCAGATTATATGGGCTTGGCGCAGCTCCACCAGCTCCGCGGACGAGTGGGAAGAACAAATAAGCGCGCGTACGCGTACTTTACGTTTCAACCGGGGAAAATTTTGTCGGAGATATCGCAGCGCCGCCTTGACGCTATCCGCGAGTTCACGCAGTTCGGCAGCGGTTTCCGCATTGCCCTTCGTGACCTTGAGATACGCGGCGCGGGAAATATCCTCGGCTCGTCGCAGAGCGGACATCTCGCGAACGTCGGCTACGATATGTATCTGCAACTGCTTGACGAAGCCGTCCGCGAGGAGCGCGGCGAGAAGAACGTTCACAAGGAGGAATGTCTTGTCGACGTGCGGATAAACGCGTTCATTCCCGACAAATACATCTCCAATCAGGCGCAGAGAGTGGATTGTTACCGTAAGATAGCGCGTATCGCCACCGCCGAAGACGCGGAGGATATCACCGACGAGCTTATCGACCGTTACGGCGACCCGCCCGCGTCGGTGCTCGGGCTTATTGACGTTGCGCGCTTCAGGAACATGGCGGCGCTGTCCAACGTCTCGGAGATATCGCAGGTCGGCGACGATCTGGTGTTCTACCTCAGCAAGTTTGACATGATGAAGCTCTCGGCGGTCACCAAGGCGGTCGGAAAGCGTATGCGGCTGGAGACGGTCGGCAGACCGAGAATGCTCGTCGACGTTAAGGGAGAGAATACTCTTGATGTGATGAAAGCTGTTATTTCGGCTATGGACAGCGCCGATAAGGAGCATAAATGAATTCTTTTCCCTACTCAAACGACAATAAGCGCTACCGCACGCTGGTCTACCACAATCTGCAAACCTACGGCGGACGCGTTTTTAAAGCCACCGTTGACGCAGGATTATCCTGTCCGAACGCCGGCGGGTGTGTTTTCTGCGTTCAAAACGCGTTCGACACGCGTACCATTGAAGATCAGTTTGCCGCCGAAAAGGCACGTATCCTAGCAAAGTGCCCTTCCGCGAAAATTTTGCTGTATTACGGTCTGCGCACCAATACCAACTGCTCCCCCGAGCGGCTTTCCGAAATGCTTTGCGAGGCTGAACGGCTCGGCGCGTTCGCGGTCTCACTTGCTACGCGCCCCGACTGCCTTGACGCGGATAAAGCGCGGATACTCGCAGAATGTCCGCTGCCGCTGACCGTGGAGCTGGGGTTGCAAACTATCCACGACAGTACCGCCGCGCTCATAAACCGCGGACACACCTACGCGGATTTCCTGTGCGGCTATGAGCTGTTGAAACGGCATAATATCCGCGCTTGTGTACACATCATCAACGGGCTGCCTAATGAGACACGCGAGATGATGCTCGACACGGCGAGGGCGCTCGGAAAGCTCCGCCCCGATGGCGTTAAGATACACTCGATGCACGTCCTGCGCGGCACCGAGCTGTACGAGATGTACCAAAGCGGCGCGTATACGCCGATAGAAAAGGACGAATATATCGATATCGTTGCCCGACAGCTCGAGCTCCTGCCGCCCGAGACGGTCATCGAGCGCGTGACGGGCGACGGTGACAAGAGCCTGCTCGCCGCGCCGCAGTGGAGCCGCGACAAAATATCCGTGCTCGGCGGTATCGACAAGCGGCTTGCGGACTTGGATACTTATCAGGGGAGATTATTCGATAATGAAAGCATTGGATAAAAACGCCGCGGAACCGCTATACGAGCAGCTTTATGAGGAAATCAAAAGTGATATACTCTCGGGAAAGATGAGCGAGGGCGAAAAGCTACCGTCCAAGCGCGCGCTGTCCGAGCAGCTTCAAATCAGCGTTATCACGGTCGAGAACGCGTATTCTCAGCTTATAGCCGAGGGGTACGTCCGCGCCGCCGAAAGGAGCGGATATTTCGTGCAGTACAGCGGCGGAGCGGTAGCGCTGCCGAGCATTGCGATACCCGGCGAGACCGCGGAGGAGACCGACGACAGCGCACCCGCTCCGTCGGGACAGTTTCCGTTTTCGGTGTGGACAAGGCTTATGCGGTCGGTCATACTCGAAAAAGGTACGGCGCTTCTGAGACCCGTGCCATGCGGCGGCGCGGAGGAGCTTCGCCGCGCGATATCGGGGTATCTGTACCGCGCGCGGGGTTTTTATCAGCCGCCCGAGCGCATAATCACGGGCGCGGGTACGGAGTACCTGTACAACCTGCTGATACAGCTTCTCGGCAGGGATAAGCGCTACGGTATCGAGAACCCGGGGTACGAAAAGCTGCCGAAAATCTACGCGCTCAACGACGTTGCCTTTGAATACGTCTCACTCGACAAGTCGGGAATGATCGTTGATGAACTGTACAAAAAGCGCGTCGAGGCGGCGCATATTTCTCCCGCTCACCATTACCCGACGGGCATTGTTATGCCGATCTCGCGCCGCCGCGAGATTATGCGCTGGGCGGAGGAGGACGGGCGGCGGTTCATCATCGAGGACGATTACGACAGCGAGCTGCGCTGGAGCGGAAAGCCGCTCCCAACCATGTTCGGCACGGATACGACTGGTCGCATTATTTACATGAACACATTTTCGCAGACTATCGCGCCCTCGATACGCATAAGCTATATGTGCCTTTCCGAAGAGCTTTACGGTCTTTGGCGTGAAAAGCTGGGGTTTTACGCCTGTTCCGTGCCTGCGTTTGAGCAGTACACACTTGCGAGGTTCATTTCGGAGGGTTATTTTGAGCGTCACATAAACCGTTCCAAAAAGCGTTTCCGCCGTATCCGCGATCTTGTTTTGCAGCTCATTTCGCGCTATCCCGATATCGGGGTCTCCGAGGAGAACGCGGGACTGCACTTCACGATCTCGGCAGGGCAAAGCGCCGCGGAGATGACCGAGGTCTGCACGCAATGCGGAATACGGATAACGCCGCTCGCCTATTACTACGCCGACAGGAACTGCGCCGGGGAGCTGTACGTCGTCAACTACGGCGGCGCAGATGACGACAGGCTTGCTGCGCTGCTCACGGAACCGTTAAAGTAATCGATTGCCGAGAGTTCTCTCGGCAATAAAATTTTGTGTATGCACTTGATTTTTGCAACAATATATGGTATAATTAAGCTGTATTGGTAAATTTGAATGATAGGATGAAAAGAAATGGCGAAAGAATCTAATTACAATGACCTAAAAGCGCTGAAGGGTCCCGACCAAGTCCGTCTGCGTCCCGCGGTAATCTTCGGGTCGGACAGTATCGAGGGCTGCCGTCACTCGGTTTTCGAGATAATCTCAAACTCCATAGACGAGGCTCGCGAGGGGTTTGGCAAGCGCATTAACATTACGCTCCACGCGGATAAGTCCATAACCGTGGAGGACTTCGGACGCGGCATTCCCATTGACTTCAACAAGACCGAGGACAAGTACAACTGGGAGCTTGCTTTCTGTACGCTGTATGCGGGCGGCAAGTACGACAACAACAGCGGCGAGAATTACTCGTTCGCGCTCGGACTGAACGGTCTGGGCTTGTGCGCGACGCAGTTCGCGTCCGAGTATATGGAGGTCGAGAGCTGCAACGGCACGTGGAAGTACTCGCTCCGCTTTGAAAAGGGCTTCAACGTCACGGATAACGAAAAAGGATTTGTGAAGTCGAAGTGCACAAGCACGGGAACGAAGATACATTGGAAGCCCGATCTTGAGGTGTTCACGGATATCGACGTGGGCGGCGAGTATCTGGACGATATGCTCCGCAGACAGGCGGTCGTAAACGGCGGTATCGAGTTTGTGCGCCGTATCGAGAACGAGGACGCCGGCGTCGGAGACGGCACGGCAGATGAGAAGATACTCTGCTACGAGGACGGTATCTTTGACTATCTGAAAGAGGTTGCCGGGGATAAGGCACTTACCACGCCGCAGTACTGGAGTACTCAGCGGCAAGGCAAGGACCGCGAGGACAAAGAGGAGTACAAGCTGAAAATGAACGTAGCGTTCACGTTCAGCAAGGAGATACACTTTGTCGAGCATTACCACAACTCTTCGTGGCTGGAGCACGGCGGCTCTCCCGATGACGCGATGAAGCGCGCGTTTCTTTCGCAGATTGATGCGTATCTGAAAAATAACAATAAGTACAACAAGGGCGAGAAAGCCATTAAATGGGATGATGTCGCGGACTGCCTGATATTTATTTCGTCTAACTTTTCCACGCAGGCAAGCTACGCCAACCAGACGAAAAAGGCAGTCACAAACGCGTTTATCAAGGACGCTATGATCGACTGGCTTAAGCACCAATTGGAGGTGTATTTCCTCGAAAACCCCGACGAGGCGGTGAAGATAGCAGAGCGTGTTCTCGTCAACAAGCGCTCGCGCGAGAACGCGGAGAAGGTGCGCTCGTCCTCTATCGCCAGCCTCACCGCGAAGATCGATCTCACTAACCGTATTGACAAGTTCGTCGACTGCCGCAGCAAGGACGTTTCGCGCCGCGAGGTGTATATCGTGGAGGGCGATTCCGCGCTCGGATCGGTAAAGCTGGCGCGCGACGCGGAGTTTCAGGCTGTCATTCCCGTGCGCGGAAAGATACTCAACTGTCTGAAAGCAAGCTATGACAAGATTTTCAAGAGCGAGATAATCACCAACCTTATAAAGGTGCTCGGGTGCGGCGTTGAGGTCAAATCCAAGGCGAATAAGAACCTCAATTCGTTCAATCTTGACAACCTGCGCTGGAATAAGGTGGTAATTTGTACCGATGCCGATTATGACGGCTTTCAGATACGCACGCTTATTCTGACAATGATACAGGAGCTTTGCCCCACGCTGATAGAACGCGGCTACGTCTATATCGCGGAATCGCCGCTGTACGAGATAAACACCAAGGACAAGACCTACTTCGCGTACACCGAGCCCGAGAAAACGCGTATTCTCGAGATGATAGACGGGAAGAAGTACACGATACAGCGCTCGAAAGGTCTCGGCGAGAACGACCCCGATATGATGTCGCTCACAACTATGAACCCCGGCACGCGTCGCCTTATCAAGGTAACGCCGACCGACGCGGAGAAAACGCGCATGATGTTCGATGTGCTGCTTGGCAACGACCTCGACGGGCGCAAGGAGTTTATTCGCGAAAACGGCAGCAAGTATTTAGAGGTGGCTGACTTTATGTAATATTTTGTTGAAAAGATACGGAGAGTAATAAAAGTTGAAAAAGAAAACACCCAAAAAGAACGAGCCGAAAACAAGCTCTGCATATATAGAAGGCTCGGGAAAGGTCGTCGAGACCGATATCGTCACCACGCTCGAGGAGAACTATATGCCTTACGCGATGAGCGTTATCGTATCGAGAGCGCTTCCCGAGATAGACGGCTTCAAGCCCTCGCACAGGAAATTGTTATACACTATGTATAAAATGGGCTTGCTGAACGGCGGACGAACCAAGTCCGCGAATATCGTCGGGCAGACGATGAAGCTCAACCCGCACGGCGACGCGGCTATTTATGAGACTATGGTGCGTCTTGCGCGCGGCAACGAAGCGCTTCTGCACCCGTATGTCGACAGCAAGGGCAACTTCGGCAAGGCGTATTCGCGCGATATGGCATATGCCGCCGCGCGTTACACCGAAGCCAAGCTCGATTCGATAAGCGCGGAGCTGTTCGCGGATATCGACAAGGACGCGGTGGATATGGCGCCGAATTACGACAACACCACCGTCGAGCCGACGCTGTTTCCGGTTCGGTTTCCGTCTGTGCTAGTCAACTCCAACTTCGGACTTGCCGTATCAATGGCGAGCAATATATGTTCGTTCAATCTGTCAGAGGTTTGTGAAACTGCGATATCGCTCATAAAAAATCCCGACCATAACGCTCTGTCCACGCTCAAAGGTCCCGACTTCCCGGGCGGCGGGTATATCGTCTACGACGAGGCGGAGATGGAGAAAATTTACAGAACGGGCTTGGGAGCGGTCAAGGTCCGCGCGAAGTACAGCTTCGACAAGGATGCGCGGTGCATCGAGGTAACGCAGATACCGCCTACGACCACCGTCGAGGCGATAATCGACAAGGTAGTCGAGCTAGTTAAGGACGGCAAGATAAGGGAAATATCTGACGTTCGCGATGAAACGGATCTGAGTGGCTTGCGGCTTGCGTTCGACCTGAAAAAGGGCTATGACTCCGACACGGTAATGCAAAAGCTGTACAGGCTCACGCCGTTACAGGATAATTTCAATTGCAACTTCAATGTGCTTATAGCGGGAACGCCGCGCGTAATGGGCGTTTACGAGATACTCAGCGAGTGGACGGAGTTCCGCCGACAGTGCGTTAAGCGCCGTATTTACTTCGATCTCAACAAGAAAAAGGAGAAGCTTCATTTGCTTCTCGGCTTGAAGAAGATACTGCTCGATATTGACTACGCAATACAGCTTATCCGAGAGACCGAGGAGGAGGCGGAGGTCGTTCCGAACCTTATGGTCGGGTTTGGCATTGACGAGCCGCAGGCGGAATACGTCGCGGAGATAAAGCTTCGCCACATCAACCGCGAGTATATCCTCAAGCGTACCGAGGAAACGGAGCAGCTTACCTCGGATATCGCTGGAATGGAGGAGATATTAAACAGCCCGAAAAAGATCGACAAGGTGATAATCGGGGAGCTGAAAGAGGTCAGCGAGAAGTACTCACAGCCGCGCCGCACAATGTTCCTGTACGACGTTGCGGAGGATGTGGAGATCGAGGAGGAGCAGCCCGAGGGCTATCCCGTGAATGTGTTTTTCACGCGCGAGGGCTACTTTAAGCAGATCACGCCGAAGTCGCTCAGAATGTCAAACGAGCAGAAGCTCAAGGAGCAGGACGAGATTATTTTCTCGGCGGAGGTGTCGAGCAATTCGGAGCTGCTGTTCTTTACCAATAAATTTCAATGTTACAAATCGCGCTGCGCGGATTTCCCCGAGATAAAGGCGAGCGTTATGGGCGATTTCGTTCCTGCAAAGCTCGGAATGGACGACGGGGAACTGCCAGTATTTATGGCGGTAACGGAGAAATTCACCGAAACGCTGGTGATTTTCTTTAAGAACGGCAAGTGTGCGAAGATACCGCTTTCGTCATATTCCACAAAGACCAAGCGCAAGAAGCTTCAAAACGCGTATTCGGAGCTGTCGGAGATGGTCGGGATGTTCGTTATCGAGGGCGAGGAGGACTTTATTTTGAAGTCGACCGCGGGCAAGGTGATTATGTTCAACACCGCGCTTGTTCTCGCGAAATCGACGCGTGACACACAGGGAGTTCAGGTAATGCGGCTGACTAAGGCGGAGTTGGCTTCTGTGCAAATTGCACAAAATGTCGACGTGGAGGATATCGAGCGGTTCAGGATAAAGACGGTACCCGCGGCGGGAATAGTCTCCGAGGACGATATTGACCAGATAAAGCTGACCTGACGAACGGTGCAGCAAACTTAACGGCGGCGCATTAAAGTGCGTTACGGCAAGAGCAACTTGCCTTGAAATAAGGAGGAAATTATGTTAACAGATATTGAAATTGCACAGCAGGCGAAAATGATGAAAATCAGTGAGATAGCAAAAAAGCTTGGCGTTACCGAGGATGAGATCGAGCCTTACGGTCACTACAAGGCGAAGCTCTCGCAGTCACTGTTTGACAGGACGGCGAACAATGCTGACGGCAAGCTGATACTCGTGACCGCGATCAACCCTACCCCCGCGGGCGAGGGAAAGACCACCACTTCGGTAGGTCTTTGCGAGGGCATGAATAAGATAGGCAAAAAGGCGTGTCTGGCGCTGCGTGAGCCGTCGCTGGGTCCCGTATTCGGCGTCAAGGGCGGCGCAGCGGGCGGCGGATATTCGCAGGTCGTTCCCATGGAGGACATCAACCTGCACTTCACGGGCGATATGCACGCGATAACCGCGGCGAACAATCTGCTTGCGGCTATGTTGGACAACCATTTGCAGCAGGGGAATTCGCTGAATATCAACGTTAAGCGGATTTTGTTCAAGCGTTGTCTTGACATGAACGATAGAGCGCTCCGCAACTGTGTTATCGGTCTGGGCGGCAAAATGGACGGCGTTCCGCGTGAGGACAGCTTCCAGATAACCGTCGCGAGTGAAATTATGGCGATACTTTGCCTTGCGAGCGACCTTGACGACCTTAAGCGCCGTCTCGGGAATATCCTCGTTGCGTTTACGAACGACAACAAGCCCGTGTTCGCGCGCGACCTTAAGGCAGTGGGCGCTATGACGGCGCTGCTCAAGGACGCGGTAAATCCGAACCTCGTGCAGACGCTTGAAAACAACCCCGCGATAATCCACGGCGGACCGTTCGCGAATATAGCGCATGGCTGCAATTCTGTTCGCGCGACCAAGCTGGCTATGAAGCTGTCCGACTACACGATAACCGAGGCGGGTTTCGGAAGCGACCTCGGCGCGGAGAAGTTCTTCGACATCAAGTGCCGCTTTGCGGGGCTTAAGCCCGACTGCGTGGTGCTCGTCGCGACTATCCGCGCGCTGAAGTATAACGGCGGCGTGCCCAAGTCCGAGCTCACCAAGGAGAACGTCGAGGCGTTGAAAAATGGCATTGTGAACCTTGGCGTGCATATCGAGAATATGCACAAATTCGGCGTTCCCGTGGTTGTTGCGATAAACCATTTCGGCACGGATACCGACGCGGAGATCGCCGTTGTCCGCGAGTACTGCGAGAACAAGGGCGTTGAGGTCGCGTTCTCGGACGTGTTCGCGAAAGGCGGCGAGGGCGGCGTTGACCTCGCGGAAAAGGTTTGCGCGACGATCGACCGCTGCACGGGTTGTCAGACCGATTTCAAGCCGCTGTACGATGAGAAGCTGACGATCAAGGAAAAGCTCGCAATTATTGCCAAGGAAATATACCGCGCGGACGGCGTAGTTTACACCGCCAAAGCGGAAAAGGCTATCAAGGAGATAGAGGACCTTGGTCTTGACAGAGTTCCCGTTTGCGTTGCGAAAACGCAGTACTCGCTATCCGACGACCCCGCAAAGCTCGGCAAGCCCGAGAATTTCACCATAACCGTAAGCGACGTTCGCGCAAGTGCGGGCGCGGGCTTTGTTGTAGCGTATACGGGTGACATTATGACCATGCCCGGGCTGCCCAAGGTTCCCGCGGCGGAGAATATCGACGTTGACGGCAGCGGCGTAATTACAGGATTGTTCTGATGGAGTTTATTACTAACAGCGAACAGGAAACACGCGCCGCCGCCTCGGAGACCGCAAAGCGCCTTAAGGTCGGTGACGTGATACTGTACGAAGGCGAAATGGGCGCGGGTAAGACCGCGTTCACAAAGGGCTTGGCGGAGTATTTCGGCACGGAAGAGGAGGTCACTAGCCCGACCTTCGCGCTCGTTCACGAGTATACGGGTCGCGTGCCGATCTTCCATTTCGATCTGTACCGAATTTCGGGCTGCGACGACCTGTACGCGGTCGGTTTCTTCGACTACCTCGACAGGGACGGGATCATCGCCGCCGAGTGGAGCGAGAATGTTCCCGGCTTGGAGGATGAACTGGAAAATGTCGTAAAGATACGTATCGAAAAGCTCTCCGAGAACGGGCGGAAAATTACCGTTACGGGTGAATGTTTTGGTGACGTTGGTGATAGTGCACAAATTTGATCGGTGGTGATTTTATGATACTGGGAATAGATTCGTCCGCGATAACGGCGGGCTGCGCACTGTATGAGAACGGGAAAATTATCGCCGAGCAGTTCCTGAACACGCGTCACACGCACTCCGAAACGCTTCTCCCTATGGTGAGGTCAATGCTCGACGGCGCGAAAATAACGCTTTCCGAGGTGGACAGAATAGCCGTGACGACGGGTCCCGGCTCGTTTACGGGGCTTCGTATCGGCATTTCCTGCGTCAAGGGATTGTGCTTCAGCGCGGAAAAGCCGTGCGTTCCCGTATCGACCTTGGAGGCGATAGCGTACAATTTTGTGCAAATTGACGGAATCATTTGCGCGTGTATGGACGCGCGGTGCAAGCAGGTATATAACGCGCTGTTCCGCTCGGAGAACGGCGTAATAACACGGCTTTGCGAGGACAGGGCAATCACGCTCGCGGAGCTTTCGGAGGAGCTGTCGGAGCTCGGTGAACGCGTAATTCTCGCGGGCGACGGCGCGGAATTGACGCACGGGTTCACCGAAAAGAAATACGAGTTAGCGCCGATAGCGCTGCGGTTTCAGCGCGGCAGCGGAGTGTGCCTTGCCGCCGGGGGAAAACCCGATATTGCCGCGGCAGCGCTTATGCCGAGTTATCTCAGATTGCCGCAGGCGGAGCGTGAACGGTTGGCGAGGGATAAGGCAGAGTAAATTGCTGTGTTTTATTAGTCAGAATATTGAAGAAACAGTAATGGAGGCAACATATATGAAAAATTATACACAAGTTTATGTAAAAAACAGTATTGAGGCAGCGAAAACATATTGTAAAGCATTTGGTGTGGAAATAACACTTGAGATGAAAAACGGCAGCGGGACTGCCTATGAACATTGTGTATTATCATATAATGGTGAAGGCTTTTTGGCAATAGGCGAAGCAAAAAATCCTTATGATGTAGATGTTATTCATAAAATGAGATGGGAAACAATGACTTTTAATGTATTTGAGATGGGAACCGAAGAACGTGTTCGTTGTGCATTTGATGTTTTGCGTGATGGCGGAGTTGTTATTGAAGAGATTCATGAGGTACCATGGAACAAGTGTTGCGCCACCGTTATTGATAGGTATGGTGTGTGCTGGTGGATTGCTATTTAGCGGGTAAAGCTTGAGGTAACATTATGGCGGATATGCTGGTAAAATTATACGATATTCCTTTTTCTTATGCTTTGGAAGAAAAACTGTCGGAGGAGGGAATTAAAATTAAAAAGGCGTTGGCTCCCGACAGGAGCAGGATAATTGAATTTTCCAAAACATGCTCGAAGGATGACTATTCGGATGAAGTAAGCGCCGCCTTTTGCAATAATCCCGTGACCTGCTATATAGCGACCAAGGAAAAGAAAATAATCGGTTTTGCGTGCTATGAAGCGACAGCGAAAAATTTTTTCGGTCCTATGGCAGTGCTGGACAGTGAACGAAAAAAGGGGATAGGAAAGGCGCTTCTGCTGGAATCTATGCGGGAGCTTGGATACGCGTATGCCGTTATAGGCTGGCCCGCAAAGTCCGCCGTTGATTTTTATAAGAAATGCGCAGGCGCGGTTATGATAGGCGAAGGATCATCGGGAGTATACAAAAGGATGATCGAAATTGACGAATAATTTTCGGGTGAACGGTGGCAAAATTTCCATATACTGTTGACCCGCGCGGGAAAATGGTGTATAATTAAGTAAAACTTTAAGTAAAAGAGGGAGATTTTATGATAGCTATTGGATCGGATCATGGCGGCTACGCGCTGAAATGCGAGCTGGTGAAGCACCTTGCGGAGCAGGGCGTTGAGCTTGTCGACTGCGGCTGTAACGGCGAAACGGCGGATTACCCCGACATCGCCGAAAAGGTCTGCGCAAAGGTAGCGGGCGGCGAATGCGAAAAGGCGATACTTATCTGCGGCACTGGTATCGGGATATCCATGAGCGCCAACAAGATCAAGGGAATACGCGCCGCGCTCTGCACGGACGAGTATTCGGCGAAGTTTACAAGACTGCACAACGATGCGAACGTGCTGTGTATGGGCGGACGCGTTGTCGGCGGCGGTCTGGCGTGCAATATCGCCGACGTGTTTCTGAGTACCGAATTTGAGGGCGGACGGCACGCTGTCCGCGTTGACAAAATGATGAAGCTGGAGGGTAAATAAATGGGAAAATTTGACAATGTAATTGTATGCGATCACCCGCTCGTGCAGCATAAGGTGTCGCTGATACGCGATAAGAATACGGGATCAAAGGACTTCCGCGAACTGGTTCACGAGATATCCATGTTCATGTGCTACGAGGCGACGCGCGATCTGCCGCTCAAGGACGTTCAGATACAGACCCCGCTCGGCGAGCTGGCGAACTCTAAAATCATCAGCGGGCGCAAACTGGCGTTCGTACCGATAATGCGCGCGGGTCTTGGAATGGTGGACGGCGCTCTGGCGCTCGTGCCTACCGCGAAGGTCGGTCATGTGGGAATTTACCGCGACAAGCTTAACGGTAACACCGCTGCGGAGTATTACTGCAAGCTGCCGTTCGATATCGCGAACCGTGAAGTAATTATTCTCGATCTTATGCTCGCGACGGGCGTTTCGGCGGTCAAGACGGTTGATATCGTCAAGAACGCTGGTGCGAAGAACATCAAGTTTATGTGCGTGCTCACCTGTCCCGAGGGTATCAAGGCGCTCCACGAGGCGCACCCCGAGGTTGAGATAATCTGCGGCGCTATTGACGACGGGCTTAACGAGGATCTGTATATTATCCCCGGTATCGGCGATGGCGGAGACAGACTTTTCGGTACAAGGTAACGATCAGCCCTTTGCGTTATTGCTCGGCTGTTGGAGGATCTATGGGATTATTTGATAAGATCAAGAAGAACAATGATAAGAATGACGGAGCGGATGAAGAGGTCGTTATGGACGGCTGGGGAGCGATAGATGAGGCGTTCTTAAGGGTCTACCCCGGGCAGGAGGAGCGGAAACACTTCGGAACGCTAATTCCGTGGCGACTGGGCGGTCCCGACCCGCTCGACGGCATCAGCGTTTACGACGGCGGCGACTGCTGGCATTTTGTCACCTACGGGCTTTCGGAGCTTTACGAAAAGGAATCGGACGACCCCAAGTGGAGCGGTTTCGGAATGGAGTTCACAATGCGGCTCAAAAAGAACTGCTGCGAGGACGAGGAAGCCGAAATACGCTGCGTTTGCGGAAATTTTCAAAACCTGGCGAAGATAACGTTTAACAACGTCGAGCTGTTCAACGCGTGGGAGTGGATATACACGGGGCAGAAGAACGGCATCGACGTGCGCCAAATGTCCGCGCTGACAGGCTTTATCACCGTACCCGATACGCTTGTACGAGGCATTGACACTCCCAACGGTCACGTTGATTTTGTGGAATTTATCGGAGCGACCGACGCGGAGCTTTTGAAGATACAAAGCAAGGAAACGACCGTCCGCGAGTTGTTTGAAAAGATTGGCGATATGACCGATTATAGTCGCAAAAGCTTATATTAAGAGGTGTTTTTAAACGTGCTGTATAAGTGGAATTGCGGATAATTAAACATTTTGGGGGCGCTTGCCCCTGTTCTTTTGTAAAGGTGAACTTCATGACAAAATTAGAGGTTTTGAGGCAATATTTTGGTCACAGCTCGTTCCGAAACGGTCAGGAGCAGCTTATCGACAGCATTCTCGAGGGTCGGGACGTGTTGGGCGTTATGCCGACGGGAGCGGGGAAGTCTATGTGCTATCAGATACCCGCAATACTCCTTGACGGCACTGTTATCGTGATTTCGCCGCTTATCTCGTTAATGCGCGATCAGGTGGACGCGCTCGTCCAGAACGGCATAAACGCCGCGTGTATCAACAGTATGCAGGACAGCGCAAGCTCTTACGAGGTTTACCGCAGAGCCGCCGCGGGGGAGTACAAGCTACTGTATGTCGCGCCCGAGCGTCTTGAAACGGAGGGCTTTCTGCGGTTGTGCTCGTTGCTTACGATACCGCTCGTAGCCGTCGACGAGGCGCATTGCGTATCGCAGTGGGGACAGGATTTCCGTCCGAGCTATCTTAACATCTCGGGGTTTGTGAAATCGCTGAAAACGCGCCCTATAACCGCCGCGTTCACCGCGACCGCAACCGATATGGTCAAGCGCGATATCGTGGATATTCTTGAGCTTCACGACCCGTTTTCGATAACGACGGGTTTTGACCGTCCCAACCTCTGCTTTGAGGTCCGCAAGCCCGCCGACAAGGATAGCGAGCTGCTGAAAATCCTTAACGGCGGCACTTCCGGGAGTACTATCATATATTGTGCCACGCGGAAAAACGTCGAGACCGTCTGCGCTATGCTGAAAAGGAACGGGTTCAACGCGGGGCAGTATCACGCGGGATTTTCCGCGGAGCAGCGCCGCGCCGCGCAGGACGATTTCCTGTACGACAGGATAGACGTAATGGTCGCGACAAACGCGTTCGGAATGGGTATTGACAAATCCAATGTGTCGCTTGTCGTTCACTACAATATGCCTAAGGATATCGAGAGCTACTATCAGGAGGCGGGCAGAGCGGGGCGCGACGGCGGCGACGCTCGGTGCATACTGCTGTACGGCTACGAGGACGTTGCGCTTGCGGAATTCATGATAAAGAACAGTCCGAGGTCGGACGAGGAGCTTGAAAAGCGCGACAGGATACGTCTGCGCAAAATGCAGGGCTACGTCGGGACAAGCAACTGTCTGCGCGCTTTTATATTACGGTATTTCGGTGAAAAGGCAGAGAACTCGTGCGGCAATTGCAGCAACTGCAACGGCGACTTCGAAACGGTCGACATCACAGTCGACGCACAGAAGATATTGTCCTGCATTTTTCGGCTCAAGCAGCGGGGAAGAGCGGTCGGAAAGGCTCTGATAAGTCAAATTCTCACTGGCAGCCGTGACAAGCGCATAATCGAGGAGGGCTACGACGCTTTGTCCACATATGGTATAATGAACGATGTACCGCGGACTAAAGTTCGTGATATAATAGGCTTTCTCGAGGGCGAGGGCTATTTCGAGGTGTGCGGTGAGTACTCGGTGTGCGTGCTGACCCCGAAAGCAGACGAGTTCATAAAATCGGGAAGAGCGCTCACTATGCGCCTGCCGAAAGAGAACGAGCGCAAGCCGCATTTTCAAAAGGCGGACGGAGAGCATCAAAATCCGGAGCTGTTCGAGGAGCTGCGGGCGCTGAGAAAAAAGCTCGCCACATCGCTGGGGGTGCCGCCGTATGTCGTGTTCTCGGATGCAGTGCTGTGGAATATGTGTGCGCGTCTCCCCAAAACCCACGACGAGCTGCTGGAGATATCGGGCATAGGTACAATGAAAGCCGAACGGTACGGGAGGAAGTTCCTTGCGGTCATAAATGATTATGTGAATAAAAGCAAATAGGTGTCGTAAATCGGAATTTATGTAAAAGGAGAACATAATGAATATTGTACCTACGTTAAATTTTGGCGGGAATTGTCGAGAAGCGATTCAAATGTATGAAAAGGCATTTAACGGAAAGATCAATTGTCTTATTACATACGGAGAAGCGAATGACCCTAAATATAATCCGTTGCTTAAAGAAAATCAAAAAGATTATATATATCATTCGGAGCTTGTATTGGGCAATCAAAGAATCATTATGGGCGACCATGTGGATATTGAATTTCAAACGTGTTATTCAAATTTTCTCACTATTATGTATGATACAAAAGAAGAAGTACAAAGAGCATATGAAATCATGAAAGAAGGAAGCAAAACAATATATCAAATGGAAGCTACGCCTTATAGTTCTTGTCGGGTAGTTTTTGTAGATAAATTTGGAATTCGTTGGGGAATTATGACTGAGCAGACAGAGTGTTAAATTCTGATTTAGCCACACTGAAAATATTCTCAACATTTCCCTTAAAACACGAACAAAACACAAAAATCCCTCCCGATTTGTACAAAACCACGAAAATTAAATTAACCGAAAAAGCTATTGACGGGTACAATAAAATGTGGTATTATATTAGATAAGCACTATTTATTGTGCATTATAAGACAAAAGAGGGTAATGGAAGTAATGATCAGCATTATAAAAAAAGACAACACCAAAGAGGACTTTAACGTTCAGAAGGTCGTGGACGCGGTGAATAAATCCGCGACGCGCGTTATGTATAAATTCAAGCCCGAGGAGCTTGACTACATATGTAAGTTCGTTACCGACAAGGCATATGAAAGGAATGTTGACGAAATATCCATCGCCGAGATGCACAATATCGTCGAGGGCGCTCTCGAGGCGACCAATCCCACCGTCGCAAAGAGCTATAAGGACTACCGCAACTACAAGCAGGATTTCGTGCATATGCTCGATGAGGTTTACGTAAAGTCGCAGTCTATAATGTATATCGGCGATAAGGAGAACTCAAACTCCGATTCGGCGCTTGTCTCGACCAAACGTTCGCTTATTCTCAATGAGCTGAACAAAGAGCTGTACAAGAAATTCTTTATGACCGCGGAGGAGCTTCAGGCTTGCCGCGACGGTTACATATATGTTCACGATATGAGTGCGCGCCGCGATACCATGAACTGCTGCCTGTTTGATATGAAGTCGGTTATGGAGGGCGGCTTTGAAATGGGCAACCTCTGGTATAACGAGCCGAAAACTCTCGCGGTCGCGTTTGACGTTATCGGTGACGTGACCTTGGCGGCGGCGTCTCAGCAGTACGGCGGCTTTACAGTCGCGAGCGTGGATATCCTGCTTGAGCCGTATGCCGAAAAGACTTACAAAAAACAGTATGACCGCTATATCAGTCTCGGTTTGTCCGAGGAGGCAGCAGATCGCGAGGCTATGAACGACGTTAAAGTTGACTTTGAACAGGGCTTTCAGGGGTGGGAGTACAAGTTCAATTCGGTATCGTCAAGCCGCGGCGACTACCCTTTTATCACGATGACCGCGGGCACGGGTACGGGAAAATTTGCGAAAATGGCAAGTATTACCATGCTGCAAGTCCGCATGAACGGGCAAGGGAAGAAGTCCTGCAAAAAACCCGTTCTGTTCCCGAAGATCGTGTTCCTGTACGACGAGAACCTCCACGGACCCGGCTGCGAGCTTGAGGATGTGTTCGAGGCGGGTATCGCTTGCTCGCAGAAGGCGATGTACCCCGACTGGCTCTCGCTTACGGGCGACGGCTATGTCGCGGATATGTACAAGAAATACGGCAGGATAATCAGCCCGATGGGGTGCAGAGCGTTCCTGTCACCATGGTACGAGCGCGGCGGTATGGACCCCGCGGACGATAACGATAAGCCGATATTCGTCGGCAGATTTAACATAGGCGCGGTATCGCTCCATTTGCCGATGATCTACGCCAAGGCGCAGCAGGAGAGCAAGGATTTCTTTGAAGTCCTCGACTACTATCTGAACCTTATCAGACGTATCCACCAACGCACTTATGACTATCTCGGCGAGATGAAAGCCTCGACAAACCCCCTGGCTTACTGCGAGGGCGGTTTCCTCGGCGGTCATCTCGGCATTCACGATAAGATAAAGCCCTTGCTCAAGGCGGCGACCGCGAGCTTCGGCATAACCGCGCTCAACGAGCTTGAGGAATTAGCGTCCAAGAAATCCATTGCGGACGGCGGCGAGTTCGCGCTGAAAACAATGGAGTTCATCAATGACCGAATTCAGAAATTCAAACGTGAGGACGGTCATCTCTACGCTATCTACGGTACTCCCGCCGAGAACCTCTGCGGCTTGCAGATTCAACAGTTCCGCAAGAAGTACGGTATTATTGAGAACGTTTCCGATTTCGAGTATGTTTCCAATTCATTTCACTGCTGCGTCCGCGAGGACATCACGCCTATCGAGAAGCAGAACAAGGAGGAACGTTTCTGGAACCTGTTCAACGGCGGTAAGATACAGTATGTCCGCTATCCCGTCGACTACAACAAGGGCGCTGTAAAGAGCCTTGTGCGCCGCGCTATGCAAAAGGGCTTCTATGAGGGCGTTAATCTCTCGCTCGCATACTGCGACGACTGCGGTCATCAGCAGCTCGAAATGGACGTGTGCCCCAAGTGCGGCAGCACCAATCTCACGAAAATAGACCGCATGAACGGCTATCTGAGCTATTCGAGAGTAAAGGGCGACACGCGCCTTAACGCCGCGAAAATGGCGGAGATACGCGATAGGAAGAGTATGTAATGAGGAGACCGCCGATGAAAGAAAAGGCATACATAATCCCCAAAGGCTCACGGCTGTACGCTGCGGCTGTGGTTTGTATGATACTGCAATTCACAGCGCTTGCGTTGATGAACGTGTTTTATTTTGACAACCATATTCCGTTTTTCGGAAATATTGTCGGAGAAACACACGGATTTTTCGTCTTTTTACTTATCAACGATATTCTGTATTTTTTGTCATGCGTATTACAGGTTCTGGGTATGCTTCTGGCGCGAAAAAATTTATGGGTTCTGAGCGGCGGCTGGCTATGTTCGCTGCTGCTTCAGATTTGGCAGAATATTATATTCGGCGGCGCAGGGACTATCTCGTTTAATTCTGCCGCCGTCTGCGCACTGGTGTTTATCCTCGCGCAAACGGGAAATATACGCTCACGAAAAGCCGCCGTTATACCGTTTGTCGTTTGCGGCGCGGTCTATCTTGCGGTAATGCTGCCGACATTGTTCAGATATGCGGAGCCCGTGCTGTTTTTGTCCGCGCTGAGTGCGTTTCAGCACTTTTCCTGCGCAATGCTTATGGCGTCGATACTTTGGAAAAACGACGCCGTTCGTGTGCCTGAGCCTATCGTTGAAACGATAACAGATCATAAATAAACGGAGGAGATCATGCGTTACCATAACATAACTACCGACGATATGCTCAACGGCGACGGGCTGCGGACGGTGCTCTGGGTGGCGGGCTGCGAACACCGCTGCGTGGGCTGTCATAATCCCGATACGTGGGATATCGGCGGAGGAATCCCGTTCGACGCGGAAGCGGAGGCGGAGCTGTTTGAAAAGCTCGCACCCGATTATATCAGCGGTCTGACGTTCAGCGGCGGAGACCCGCTCCACCCGCAAAACCGCGGCGAGGTCACGAGACTGGCGCGGAAATTCAGGGAAAAGTTTTCCGACAAAACTATCTGGCTTTACACGGGCTATCTGTACGAGGAGATCAAAGACCTGGAAATCGTTTCCATGACGGACGTTATCGTCGATGGAGAGTTCGTTAAAGCGCAGTTTGACGCGAAATTGCATTGGAAGGGAAGTGCGAACCAGAGGGTCATCAACGTTCGTGAAACAACACGTCTCAAAAAAATAGTGCTATTTGACTGAATGAGTGTTGCTTTTTAAGCAAAATTTCGGAAGTTTGTGCAGTAAAACCCACTTGACATTTGGGTGAAATAGATTTATAATGTAATTGTTCACAGATTTTATCATTCCGATGTGAGGAAAAACCAAATATTTACTTTTTTGAAAGGAAGGGAATCTGCCATGACCGAGACCACTACTCGACATGATTCCGACAAAAGGGTCATCCGGACGAAAAAGGCGATTAAGGCTGCTCTTTTCAGAATCATGGAAGATAAGGACATCTCCTCTATCACCATAAGTGAGCTAACCCAAAAGGCGAACGTCAACCGAAGGACGTTCTATACGCATTATCGCAACATCACGGATATCCTGAACGAAATCGAAGGCGATTTGGTGGCGGCACTCAGCGAGCTTGTAAAGAAATTTGACGCGAACGATTTCGAGGCAAGCACCTACAATCTGTTTTTGGGGCTGAACGAGCTTATTACCGTGGAATTCGACTATTACTTCCACCTCGTGAGAGTGGATATGCGGGGCATGCTGATGTCCCGTCTCAAGAACGTAATAAAGAGTTCGACCGACAAGCTCCTCGAAAGCTTCTGCAGCAGACATGGACAGGACGCGGCGGTCGTTTCCGCATTCATTGTCGGAGGATTTTTCAACACCTACTTAGAATGGCATAACCACCCCGCCGAGATACCCATAGAGCGCGCGGCTAAGCTTGCAAGCTGTATGGTTGGTTTGTGTGTGGATAACGTTGGTGAAACGGTTTCACGTTAATTTTACTTAATAAAAATGCGGAGTTTTTAGCTCCGCGTTTTTTTATTCCTCTGTAACCAATCCTCCCTGCTCGGGGTCAAACGGTGTGTACGGCTGCTGACCGGTGAAATTGACCGACAGCTTGTGAAAGGGACATTTTAGCGAAATCAGATCGCCGCTGCGCTCGTTCGCAGTGACCGTGACCTTCTTCCCGTCAAACTCCGTATCGGCGGTCAGCACGCCGTCTTCCGAGGACAAGCTCTCGCCCGTTAGCGCGGGAAGTTGGTCTATCGACGCGCCTATTACCTCGGGAATAAGCGTATACACGTCGTTATCTCCGACATTGAACGACAGCTCGCCAAGCTTTGCCGACCAGCCGTCCGTGCCAAGCGACATAGTAACGCCGTTGAGCTGCTTCGGCTCTGTGAACGAGAACACCCACTCCGATGCGCCCTTGCGCGTAACGTCCGCCTTTGCGGCGAGGTCGTCGTACACTATCTCCGCCGCGACCTTGTAGGTGCTGTCGAAATTCGGCGCGCTCGGCGTTAACGGATTAAACGGCAGCTTTGAGCAGCCGCACAGCGAGGTAAGACCTATGACCGCCGCAGCTCCCGCGGCGATTTTTTTTGTGAAATTTGTACGATCAAACAATACTATCCCTCCAATTTTCAGTTCAAAGGAGCGCCGTTTGTGTAAACCTCGGGCAAAATGTTAATAATATCGCTCGCGAGTATGGCCGCGGGGTGCATTGTCCTGCACAGCAGATCAGCCGCGTATCCGTGACAGTACGCGCCCGCTCTTGCTGCAATATACGGTGGAATTCCCTGCGCAAGCATAGCCGCGATAATTCCGGTGAGAACGTCTCCGCTGCCGCCTTTCGCGAGAGCCGCGCTGCCCGTTGTATTCACGCAGACCTTGTCGCCCGCGCTGTCGCTGATGACCGTATACGCACCCTTAAGCAGCACCGTCACGCCGTATTCGGCGGCGAACCTCCGCGCCGTGCCTATTCGGTCGTGCTGTATCTCCGCAACGGAAAGCCTGCTTATACGCGAGAACTCTAGGGGGTGCGGCGTTATTATCGTCTCACGCCTGCCGCCCTTATCGCCTGTCCGCTCCTTTAATACATTTATATTATCGGCAATTGAATTTATTCCGTCCGCGTCAATAATTATCGGGCATTGTGCGTTTTTAATAATATATTCGGTCAATTTTCGTGTATTTTCACTGTTCCCAAGACCACAGCCTATCGCAGCGGCGGTCATTTTCGGCAATATTTCGGCGATGATCTCCTGCGCGTTTTCACCGACAAATCCGTCAGATGTTTCGGGGAGGGGCAGAAAAGTATTCTCGACGAGTGTTCCCGTGAGCGCTTTCACGGTCGATACAGGCGCGGCGAGCGTACACAAGCCCGTTCCCGAACGCAGCGCCGCGCGCGTTGACATCACCGCCGCGCCGCTGTAACAAAGACTTCCCGCTATGTTCAGCAGCCGCCCGAACGTTCCCTTATGCGTTCCGGGCGTGCGTTCGGGCAGCACTCCGCGAGAATAATCATTGTCGAATATCGCCTCAAACTCCTTGTAGCAGCTCGAATTGATACCGATATCGTGCGGTATTATCTCGCCGCAAAGCTCAAGTGCGCCGGGGTTCAGCAAGCCTTTTTTCATAGCTGCGAGGACATGAGTTTCCGTAGCCTTGAAACAGCGCGGGTCGTACTCGCCCGTGTCCGAGTTTACGCCGCTCGGCACATCCACTGCGGCGCGCACGGGACGGTTATTCGCGGCGGTCAGCAGCTCAGCGGCATACTCGGGAAGCTTCCCGTGAAATCCCGTTCCGAACACGCAGTCGACGACGATCTGTGCGTTCTGCACAAACGCGGTACAGCGCTGTTTTTCCTTGTTAAGCAAATAGACGTTTTCTTTGTTTAATTTGTCGAAATGCTCACGGGCGCAGTCGGTGTGCGGCTCGCCGTTTACGAGCACCACAAGTACCTTGAACCCGCGCTCTGCCAGCAGCCTCGCGATAACAAAGCCGTCGCCGCCGTTGTTGCCTGTTCCGCACATCACTGCGGTGAGACACGGCTTGTACCGCGCGATAACGCTTTCCGCGATATGTTTCCCTGCGTTGAACATCATCTCCGAATAGCTTATCAGCCGCGCGTTGCAATCCGCCTCGGCGGCTTTCATTTGTGCGTTGTTCACAATAAATCTCATATTCGTGCTCCTCCGTTAGTTTATAGTAATATTGTACAACGATCTCCCCGATATGTCAACCCCGTGATAAAATTATGCGCATATCGTGAAAAACCACTTGAAATCAATGAGGTTATATGGTATAATATATATGATTATATCATAAAAAACAATTACGAGGTGTAAACTAATGGATTTTATGGAACAGTTGACCAAGATAAACAGCGCGGTCAATGACTTCGTGTGGACTAATCTGGGCTTGGTGCTGCTGATCGGCGCGGGCATACTGTTGACTTGCGCAACCAAATTCTTCCAAATTACCCACATTAAGGAATGGTGGATGAAAACTATTGGCGGTATGTTCAGTCGTAAGAGCAAAGCCCGCCATAATAAGGAAAAAGGCTCGGTGTCTCAGTTTCAGGCGCTCTGCACGGCGCTTGCGGCGACTATCGGCACGGGAAATATCGCGGGCGTGGCTTCGGCGATATGCGTAGGCGGTCCGGGCGCGGTATTCTGGATGTGGATCGCGGCGTTCTTCGGAATGATGACAAACTTCTCCGAGAACATTCTCGGTATCTATTACAGGCGCAAGAATGCCGAGGGCGAGTGGAGCGGCGGCGCTATGTACTATCTCCGCGATGGTCTGGGCGGCTACAAGGGCTGCAAATACATAGGACGCTTTCTTGCGGGACTGTTCGCGGTATTTGCTATTCTGGCAAGCTTTGGTATCGGCAATATGGGACAAATCAACAAGATCGTCATCAATCTCGACAGCGCGATACTCAAAAACGTCGATCTTGGCAATGCTTTCGGCGATATTAAATGGACGCACGTCATCATCGGTGTGCTGCTGATGGTCCTTGGGGGATTGATAATACTCGGCGGTTTGAAGCGAATCGCAGCGTTTGCGGAAAGGGTAGTTCCGTTTATGGCGTGTGCGTATATTCTCGGCTGTATTATCGTATTCTTCGCGAATATTACACAGGTCGGCGCTATATTCGCGAGCATTTTCAGGTTCGCGTTCGGTGTTAAGGCGGTCGGCGGCGCGGCAGTTGGCATCGGCATAAAAGCCGTTATCACTCAGGGCTGTAAGCGCGGTGTATTCTCTAACGAGGCAGGTCTCGGTTCGTCGGTAATGGTACACTCCGCATCTAACGTCCGCGAGCCTGTTAAGCAGGGTATGTGGGGCATTTTTGAGGTATTCGCGGACACTATCGTTGTCTGCACCATGACCGCGGTCGTAGTTCTCGCCTCGGGAAAGATCGACCTTGAAACGGGTCTGGCGGCCGAGGGCACGAACGACGCTACGCTCGTGGCGGACAGCTTCGGTAACGTTTTCGGAATAGCAGGCAGCGTATTTGTGTCGATAGCGATACTTCTGTTCGCGTTTACGACAGTAGTCGGATGGTCACACTACGGCTCGAAGTCGTTTGAGTACCTGTTCGGTCTTAAGGCGGCAAAGGGCTACAAGGTGTTTTTTGTGCTGATGATAATCTCGGGCGCGATCATGACAAGCTCGCTTGCGTGGGATATCTCCGATACGTTTAACGGTCTGATGATGGTGCCGAACCTTATCGGCGTACTGGCTTGTCTGCCTATGGTGGTCAAGATTACCAAAAACTACATAGACAGACGCATTAAAAAGCTCAACGTTGAGCCAATGCTCTCCTACGATCCCGCTATCCAGGAGGAACATGCCAAGGATGTAAAGCTTGAGGAGCAGGAGGAGCTTGAAAACTTTAAAGCATAAATACAAATCGCGGGAAGAGATTTCCGCGGTTTTCATTTGTATAAGGAAAAAATTTTGTAAAGTCTGTAACGAAACATAAAAAAAGGGTACTAATCATACAAAGGGAGGGTGAAAATGTATGACTGTACCGGACGAATTATTCTCCGTTTATTACAAGGATATCTACCGCTATTTGTACAGTCTGTGCCGTGACGTTTCACTCTCGGAGGATCTGACCTCGGAGGTGTTTCTGGAGGTCGTGAAGTCAATAGGCGGTTTCCGTGCGGAAAGCGACGTTAAAACATGGCTGTTTTCGATAGCGCGCTATCGGTGGCTCAAATATCTTAGAAAGAAAAAGAGGACTATCCAAACGGCGGAGCTTTGTGAGCTGACCGAGCTCGAGCAGCCGAGTGGGCGTTCCGCGGAAAAGATCTTTCTTGACCGCGAACTTGTCAGGCGTATTTACGCAATCATTGACGAGGAGCAGGAGCGCCCTCGGAAGGTTGCTCATATGCGGATCAACGGCTATTCGTTCTACGAGATCGGCAAGGCGCTCGGGATATCCGAAAATTCCGCGAGAGTAGTTTTTTTCAGGACCAAGGAAAAGATCCGCATAAAATTGAAAGAGGAGGGCTTTGATTATGAATGAGAATAAAATAACCTGCGGCGTTTGCCGCGACCTTATGCCCCTCGTCAAGGACGGCGTTGCGAGCGCCGAAAGTGACACGGCGGTGCGGCAGCATATCCAAGAGTGCGGCGACTGTGCAATGCTTTTTGATGGGAAGTATGTTCCCGCGGTAGAGCCGTCCGAATCGCCGAAAGCGATTTTGCGTATCAAGCGTTGGCTTTCGGGGGTTTATGCGGCGCTTATGCTGCTGGGCATCTATTTCGGACTGAGCCTTACCGCGGGTGTGGACATGTTCTGCAACTGCTTGATAATGCCTTTTGTAGGAGCGTTTGGGTATCTCGTTTTCAGGTGTAAGTCCTTGTTTGCCGTGCCGATAATTCTGGTGATCATACAGGTGATCGTCAATGCATTCGGGCTGTTCGGCACAGAGAGTATCGACTTTTTAATGTTGATCTTTTATATTTTGTTTGCGCTTGCAGGAGTAGTTATATCAATGCTTTTGCATTTCGCGTTCGGCAAGAGAGAAAAAGAGGGGAGCGGTGAAAATGAGCGTTAAGTCATTTATTTCAAGGTATTTAACAGTGTTCAGAATAATTGCCGCAATCATTGCGTTTGCGCTGATAGGCGTGCTTCTGTGGGGAGCTAATGATCTGTTGGGAAATCCTATATCATATTCGATCGCCAAAAAAAATGCCCAGAAATATATCGCTGAAAAATACGCCGCAGATGGGTATGTTCTGGAAGGCGTAAGCTATTCTTTTAAGTTTAAAGATTATCTCGCTCACGTCGCAAAGAACAACAGCGAGGATTGCCGATTTACGGTTTTTTTCGGAATGGACGGCTCGTTTCGCGGAGACAATTATGAGAGCCTTGTTCAAAACGGCAGTAATATCCGCAGACGTCTTGATATGAGTTACCGCGAGCTGGTTGACAGCGTTCTGGAAAGTCCCGCTTATCCGTATTCCACGAACATCGCGTATGGCTCGTTGATTTTTGAGGGTGATGAGGACAAGAGTAAGGAAAAGGGACACGATTTTGCCCTTCCGGACAGTATCCTCGTACCCGATGCGTTGTACAATATTACCGAATTGGGTGGAAAGGCGGGACTGCTCACGATCTATGTTAGCACGGAAAAAGCGGCAACTCCCGAGAATGCAGCTGATATCCTGTTAGAAATAAAAACTCTTATGGAGCAGGCAGGCGTGATGTTTTATGCCATTGATCTCACTCTTCAATCCTCCGGCGGAGATTATATCATTGAGAATTTCCACCGCAGTGATATTTACGAGGATGGGCTTGCCGAGCGCATCTGGAATATCGGTTTAACAACAGATGAGTATAACGCGAAGTATGGAGCGGAAAGAAAAGATTATTAAAATAGCGGGTTGGCAGGGAAAAATCTGAAAGGAAGTGTTTTTGGTGAAAAAACATCAAAGGAATTGCTGAAGGGATTTGTAGGTTTCGGTGGAAACCTTTTCAGTACCGCCGTTTCAACCTCACGGCTGTCGGCGTACTGCACCTTGCGCTCGGATTTTTCCTCAATGGAGTAAGCATTCTCAAACTGAATACCCCACTTGAAAAACAACTTGAGCCGTGTTTTCATCGGATGACAGCCCGTTTTCATCACAATGAAGTGACCTTTCGGCATGGATTTCAGCTCGTCTATCGTCATCAATGGGCGTTCAATCATTTGAAGCTGACGGTTGCTGCCGTCCATGCTGCTTGAGCGCGTCACCGTTCTGCTGAGTACGGTCTGCTTGCCAAGGTTCTGAGACATCGCCTCGGCGGTCTTAGAGTTTGGGGCGAACGCGCCGAACAAGGTGCATTGGCAGTTATCGACGATGATTTCCGCGCCCTCTTTACCATAGGTTTTCTCGAACTGCGCGAGGGACTGGATTATTGCAACGATGGATATTTTTCTTGAGCGCGATGCCGAGAATATCATTTCAAGTCCGTCGATCTTGGGCAGCGTTCCCACTTCGTCCATATATTTTCTTGCTGCAAGTGATCGGAACATCTTCGTTGATCCAGATGCTATGACTCACTTCTTGATTGAGAGAAGCAACTCATAGGTTTTTTGTGCGACTTAAACAAAAACAATCCGAAAAATTTTGTAGGGGGATGGTTCGAATCCATTTTCGTGTCTAAAATATCTACGGATGGTGATTTCTGTTTTTCACAAGATTTATGCCCACAAATGGCTTTACACAGCCGTTTGTGG
>ERZ777305.807-NODE-807-length-46611-cov-14.088775_pt1 | contig 46611 bp, 33 predicted proteins | sample MGYA00374965_ERZ777305 | MGnify/ENA primary metagenome ERZ777305 (study PRJEB29328, sample SAMD00013331) | mouse gut metagenome | study: EMG produced TPA metagenomics assembly of the Metagenome analysis of fecal microbiota from mouse which was promoted...
TATTCACATATCTTATATCAGATTTTTGAGTTTACACAAAACTTGAAACGGTCTCAAGAAATCAGAGCAGAATACCCTGACTACGCTTCCAACATGGATGATGGACGTATCACTGTTTCTCCTGTTGACAACAAGGCTTATGCAGTACCTGTAGCTGGTTTCTGGGAAGCAATGTTTGTTAACACCACTGTATTGGATGCAGCAGGCGTAAGCATGCCTGGTCCGGATTACACATGGGAAGCATTCCTTGCAGATTGTCAGAAGATTAAAGATGCTGGTTATACACCTATCGCTGCAGCTCTTGGTAACATCCCTCACTACTGGTGGGATTTCGCAATCTTCAATCACACCAGCCCTGCAACCCACTTGAATATTCCTGAGTCTGTTGACGATGCACAGGGCCAGGCATGGGTAGCTGGTATGGAAGATATCAAGAACCTGTATGAACTGGGCTATTTCCCTGAGAACACCAATTCCGCTACCGATGATGAAACATTCCAGATGTTCATCGACGGCAAGGCAGCATTCCTGATTGACGGTTCTTGGAAAGTAAATGCTATCGTAAGTGCTTGCCAGTCAGACGTAGAAGATGCTTCTACTCTGGATGCAGCTAAATTGGACCAGTTTGATGTAACTTTTGTTCCCGGAATGAACGACAGAAAAGCAACTGATTTGCTTGGTGGAATTTCCATGGGTTATTACATCACAAGAAGTGCATGGGAAGACCCTGCAAAGAGAGAAGCAGCAGTTTCCTTCATCTCTCATATGACTTCTGATGAAGTAGTTGCTAAGTTTGCAGAGCATACTGCAAGTGCATTAAAGAACACACCTGCAGTTGATGAGAGCGCATTCAACTCTCTTCAGATTAAGTCCATGGCTATGATTGCCAAGAGTACTTCTTTCACAGGCGCAGTACAGGATGTCTTTGCTGGTGAGTGCCGCGTACCTACTTTTGATGGTATGCCTGAAATCGTAACCGGTAAAGTGGCTGCAACCGACGCGGTAGCAGAAGGTCTTGAAATCTACCACAACGGTCAGTAAGAGCAGTAAGAAAAATAAGTAAGCAGTAAAAACATATGCCGGAGTCATTTGCAAAGATGTGCTCCGGCATATTCATCAAAGGGCATAACGCCCAAGGCTATGGAAAAGAAAAGAGGACAGAATATGGGTGCAAATATCTACAAGAACAAAAAACCGTTATTTTTCTTTCTAGTGCCGGCATTCTTGTTTATTGCAGTTTTTTTGTATTATCCGTTCATCCAGAATATTATTAACAGCTTCATGAATATCACACAGTTGGGACAGCCGGCAAGCGGCTTTAATGACCCATGGTATACCAATTATGTGCAGATGTTTAAAGACCCGAATGTGGGGACGGCACTGGTAAATACCCTGATTATGACGCTGGTTACTTTGGTCGGACAGGTGGGAATTGCCTTGATATTGGCACTTATGATTGACAACATAAAATTTGGGGCAAAATTATTCAGAACCGTTTATTTCTTCCCGATTGTCATTTCGGCTACGGCATTAGGTCTTTTGTTTAACCTGGTGTTTTTGAGGGATAAGGGTATGTTAAACCAGTTTCTGGAGTTGTTTGGAAAGACGACCCTGACGGACTGGAAAGCAGAAGGAATAGCCCTGTTTACCATGATGCTGCCGGTTATGTGGCAGTATGTAGGGTTTTACTTTATCATTATTATTACAGGATTGAATAATATATCCGATGAGCTTTATGAGGCGGCTGCCATAGACGGCGCTTCCAGGCTGCAGAGGGTTCGATATATTTCACTGCCGATGTTACATAATGTTTTGTGTACGGTTGTTGTGCTGGCAGTGACAGGTGCCTTAAAGGTATTTGACCTTCCATGGACCATGTTTCCGAAAGGAATGCCGCTCAAAACCACATTCCTTACCGGTACGTATATGTATTATCAGACCAACGAGGTTAAAAATGTGGATTATGGTTCCACGCTGGCAGTGATGATAGTTATTCTGGGAGTTATCCTGTCAAAGGTAGTAAACGCGATATTTAAGGAAAAGGACTATTAAGGAGGTATGAGCGTGAGTAAAACAATGACTGTAAAAAAGAAAAAGCCGTTCCATATTTCCAGTGTGTTCTTATATCTGGTATTAATTTTCTGGGGACTGACTACGGTATATCCGATTATCTGGGTTATTCAGAACTCTTTTAAGAATAAGAACATGATTATTTCGGATTCTTTTTCCCTTCCTTTTGGAGAACTGTTTACAACAGCTAACTATAGAAGGGCATTTAACAGCCTGAATATCTTTGAGGCATATAAAAACAGTATTTTTATATCTGCCATGGTGTGTATCATTGTGGTTTTGCTGGCAGGGTTGGCATCTTTTGCATTGGTGCGTTATGATTTTAAATTGAGGAAACTGCTTAATACCGCAGTGCTTGCAAGTATGATGTTTCCTGTTTTTGCAACTATTATTCCTGTGGTTCGTCTGGAATCGGCAATGGGGATTGCTTATACGAAGAACTGGTGGCTTACAATGCTGTCCGTGATTTTACCGCAGGTGGCAGGAAATCTTTCTTTTGCTATAGTGGTGCTTACGGGGTATATCAGGGGATTACCTGTTGAACTGGAGGAAGCGGCATTTATGGAAGGCTGCGGACCGTTCTATATCTTCTTCAGGGTAATTGTTCCGCTTACCAAGCCCTCTTTTGCAACAGTTACAATCTTTGCATTCCTGTGGAGTTACAACGATTTGTTTACGCAGATGTTTATGTTAAAGAGACCGGATTCCTATGCAATAACCATCCTGTTAAACAGGCTGACTTCCAAGGAGGGAACGGACTATGGCCTGATGGCCGCCGCCGTTACACTGGTAATTGTACCGGTAATTTTGATATATATCCTGCTCCAGAAACAGATTGTAAAAGGTCTGACTGCAGGTGCGGTAAAAGGTTAATAAAAGTAAAGATGTCAAAAGCCTGCCGGAAGTCCGGCAGGCTTTTTATTATGCAGAGAGATTTTGTTTTTAATTGCAGAATTTGTAAAAAAGTGATATGATAAAGTACATACGTAAGTGATATGTTTTAAGATACAGGGGGTCACGGTATGTATAGGGTAGCGATTATTGATGACGAACCAATCATAGTGGAAGGTCTGACAAAAAGCATAAATTGGAAAAAATGGGAATGTCAGGTGGTAGCCACGGGTAACAGCGGAACAGAAGGCATTGCAATAGCCGAAAAGGTACAACCGAATATATTGTTTTCGGACATCAGGATGCCGCACATGAATGGCTTGGCAATGATAGCAGCAATCAAATCCCAGTATCCGCAGATGGAGATTACGATTTTAACCGGTTTTTCTGATTTTGAGTATGCCAGGGAGGCTATCCGGCTGGGAGTTACGCGTTTTCTTGTAAAGCCGTCAAAAATGGATGAACTGGAAGAAGCCGTGGAGTCCATGGTAAAGAATTTGAAAGCAAAAGGTATTATGCCGGAGAAAGAAAGTGAACCAGACAGTCTGCGGGAGGAAATGCAAGGGGATTGCGAAGACGGACAGGATGCCGGAGGTGAGATGCCGGAGGAAACGGCAGCGGGCAGTTTTATTGTCAACAATGCCATGAAATATATGGAAGAAAACTACAAGGAGAAACTGAAGCTGCAGGATGTGGCAGACCAGGTGTATGTGAGCCAGTGGCATCTGAGCAAATTGCTGAACCGGTATAAGGAGCAGAGTTTTTCGGATATTCTGAATAATATCAGGATTGACAAGGCACGAGAGTTGTTAAAGGACCCTTCCCTGCGGATTGGAGACATTGCCGATATGGTCGGTTTTCTGGATATGGCGCATTTTTCCAGGGTGTTTAAGAAGCAGACCGGCATTTCGGCCAATGAATACAGAAACGGATTAAAATAAATTATTTCTACCGAAAAAGGACAGTGTGCATTATATGCACAACTGTCCTTTTATAACGGCTTTTATAGATAAGTCTTTTTGATTCAGTATCAGAAAATGGGCTTTCTTTCCTTTTTCAATGCTTCCGTAGAGGTTGTCAACGCCGATGGAGCGGCAGGGATTGATGGTGGCAGCGCGTACAGCACTCTGTAAAGGAATTCCCATGGATACGGCGGTCAGCATACAGCGGTAAAGCGGTGTCACGCTGCCGGCAAGGGTACCATCGGCAAGTGTGGCGTGACTGCCCGAAACATGTACCTTAAGTCCGCCAAGGGAGTATTCGCCGTCCGGTTTGCCGGCGGCTTCCATGCTGTCGCTGATTAATACGACCCGGTCATCCCCAAAAAGGCGGAAAGTGGCGCGGACAACGCTGGGAGCAATATGCACCCCATCGCAAATCAATTCCACAAAGCAGCCGGGAGTGTCAGCGGCAGCGCCGATAACGCCGGGCGCCCTGTGTGTAAAGGGCGGCATGGCGTTGTATAAATGTGTGACGTGGTCCGCACCTGCTTCAAATGCTTTTATAGCGGTATCATAATCCGACTCCGTATGGGCAATGGAAAAGTGGAAATCTTTGTGACATTCCCCGATACACGAAACAGCGCCTTCTGTTTCCGGAGCAAGTGAAATCAGTTTGACAAGTCCTTCGGCTTTTTTTTGCCAATCATACAGAAGGGAAGCATTTGGAGTGATGACATAGGCTTCGTTCTGCGCCCCTTTTTTCTTTTTATTTATAAAAGGTCCTTCCATATGGATACCGATTAAATCGGAGAGGTTTTCCGGCAGTTCCTGGTTTTTTTGTGCTTTGCAAAATTTTGCAGCGCTTTCACAGATATCGGACAAAGTTCCGGCCGGTATGGTCATGGTGGCGGGACAGATGGAGGTCACACCCTGGGAAATCTCAAAAGCGCTGATGGCTTCAAAAGCTTCCTGAGTGCCTTCACAGAAATCATGTCCGTTACAGCCGTGAAAATGAACATCGGTCAAACCGGGCAGAACATAACAGCCGGACGCGTCAAACACGGTATCTTCTTCGGAAACCGAAACTTCGGATGCGTCTGTACTGAGATTTGTAATGGTATCTTTTTCAGTACAGACCGTCATGGCCTCGAAAGAAAAATCTTTCGTATATACAAGTCCGTTTTTGATAATCATGTGTGTTTCCTTTCTTATTCAACCTCAGGCACCAGGGAAAGCGCTTCCTTGTCACCCACCAGTGTTACATCATTATGTAACTGCAGGACGGATGCAGGTACCTTGGGGGTAATGGGACCAAAGAAAGCATCCCTTACAATCTGTGCCTTCTCAGCTCCGTTGACAATAACGACAATTTTTTTGGCCTGCATGATAGTCTTGATACCCATGGTGTAGGCCTGCTTGGGAACAAGGTCCATGGAGGCAAAAAAGCGGGAGTTTGCACGAATCGTGCTCTCTGTCAAATCAATGCAATGCGTTTCTTTTTCAAAAGCGGAACCGGGTTCATTGAAGCCGATATGGCCGTTTAAGCCAAGTCCCAAAAGCTGCAAATCAATGCCGCCGCAGTCGGAAATGATTTTATTGTAATCATGGCAGGCTTTTACGGAGTCGGGCTCCAGACCGTCAGGCACATGTGTCTGTTCCGGACGGATATTGATGGAATTGAAAAAGTGCGTATTCATAAAATAACGGTAACTTTGGTCATTTTCGGGAGAAAGGCCCTTGTACTCATCCAGATTGATGGTGGTAACCTGAGAAAAGTCCAAGTCTCCTTTTTCATACCAGCGGATTAGCTGGGTGTATGTGCCGATAGGGGTAGAACCGGTTGCAAGTCCCAACACGCAGTTGGGCTTCATGATTACCTGGGCGGAAATCAGATTGGCTGCTACACGGCTCATTTGGTAGTAACTATCCGTATATATGATTTTCATTGATAAAACCTCCTGCTTTTTTAAAGTATTTCCAGTGTAACAAGGATATATGAAAAAAACAAGATTTGGAGAAAAGTTGCACAAAAGAGGGTAAAAGAAGACAAGAAACAGCAATAGATTTTTTTAGAGTCAGGCAGAAACCCGTAAGAATCATGTAAGAAAACGTAAGGTGACAATTCCATTCGGATGCTTCATACTGAAGGGGAAGACAGAAATAAGAAAGGAGCATGAAAATGAAGATGGATATGAAACATGGGATTTTGGCAGCGGCGCTGGTTACAGCGGGATTATGTATGGCTGCCTGCGGAAAAAAAAGCGTGGAGGACGAACCGGGTATTGTAACCGGCAGTAATGCATATGTGTATACGCCAAAGCAGATAAGTTTAAACGTTGATGTACAGATAGACAGTCTCAGTGTGGAAGGCAGCCGTCTCTATTATTTTGAAACCGGTGATGGATTGGAAAGCACGAATAGATTTGCCTGTCTGGACTTGGAAAATCCGGAAACCGCCCCCCTCTGCTTATATGAAGCAAAAGATGACGGTATGACAGAGGAGGGATATGAGAACAAAACGATAAATATTTTTTCAAACCAGGCAGGAGAAGTGATTGTTATTACACGGCAGGCCCCCGTTATCGATGAAGAAACGGCATCGGAGTCAGACTGGATAAATTGGCATACGGAATGCAGCTATATTATGAAAAAGATAACGGAAGATGGGAAGGAGGTCTTTTCGGTTGATATTACCGGGTATATTCTTTCGGATACGGAAGCCCCTTATCTGCAGCATGCATTTGCGGATGGAGAGGGACGTCTGTTTCTGACAAACGGTATTTCCAGTGTATGGATTTTTGATGGGGATGGCAAATATCTGCATGATTGTAAACTTTCCCAAAACTCTCTGCTTGGAGAATTGGGACTTATGAGATTCGGAATACTGGGAGACGGCAGGGCTGTCATTGAGACGGATACTGACGGGGGAACAAGCATGAAATTTGTTGCATATGATGCAGGCAAAAAAGATTTTACGGAAGTATACACAAACCTGCCGCCTGATATGTGGTGGACGAAAATAGGAAAGGGCCCGAACGGGGGAACGCTTTGTTACGGAACAAAGACCGTGTATGAGTATGATTGCAATACCCAGACTTACATGAAAATACTGCATTGGGAAGAGTGTGACATAGAAGGGGAGTCTGTGAAGTATGCGGCAGCGCTTGGGGATGGCAGCATCATCGTTTTGTGTGATAAAGAAAATGGTCAGAAGGAATGGGTACTGCTGAAAAGGGTCGAGGCGGCGGATGCAGGCAAAACAATACTGACTCTGGCGCGTGTAGTGCAGGATTATGAGAGTTTTCATCCATGGGAACTGGAGTCGCAAGTGATAAAGTTTAACCGGGAAAGTGAAACTTACTGGATTGAAGTAAAAGAATATCAGGATACAGAGGCTTTTTACTATGATATCCTGGCGGGAAATATACCGGATATGTTTGACCCTGCGGGAATCAATAAGAGGATGCTGGTTGAAAAGGGCGTAATAGAAGATATGAATCCCTATCTGGAAAACAGTAGTACATTGAAAAGGGAAGATTTGTTTGAATCGGTGCTGGATGCCTATACAATTGACGGAACTCTTTGCAGCATACCGCCCTTTTTCTGGATTGAGACACTTTTCGGCAAATCCGCTGTGGTTGGGGAGCAGGCAGGAGGGTGGACTGTGGAAGAGATGTTAAAACTGGTAGAAGAACATGAGGATATGTCACTTTTTTACACTGAGGACAGAGAACAGATTCTTTATTTCTTTATTCAATACTGTTCAGATGACTATGTAGACTGGGAAAACGGGAACTGCTATTTTGATTCGGAAGAGTTTTGCAATATTTTGGAGTTAGCTTCCAGATATGGGGAGTATGATGGAAAGGTCACGGAAGCGAAAGCTTTGACGGAAGGCAAGGCCTTGGTGTCTAGGCAACTGATAAATCATCCCACGGACTGGCAAGTTTTGGAATCGTTATTTGGCGGCCCGGTTACTGCAGTCGGATTTCCCGGGAATGCGGGAACAACAGTGGTGCAAGGCATGGATGATATATGCATCTGTGCCGGTTCCACCAACAAAGAAGGGGCATGGTGTTTTGTGGAATTCCTGTTGGCGCAGGAATGGAAAGTCGATAATATTAATATTCCTATCAGACGTTCGGCTTATGATGTAATGATAGAAGACGCAATAAATCCACAGTATATGTGTAATGAAGCGGGAAATGTGATACATGATGAAAGAGGGATTCCTTTGGTGGAAATAGGCTACAGGGATGGCTGGTGGGAGTATAGGATATATGCTTCGACAGAAGAAGAAGTGGATTCGCTTACTGAATTAATCAATCAGATTGACGGCGTATTAGATTTTGATTCAGAGCTGTACCAGATAATTCTGGAGGAGGCAGCTTCTTTCTTTGAAGGACAGAAAACAGCAAAAGAAGCGGCCCAAATCATTCAGGGCAGGGCAGAGGTGTTTGTAAAGGAAAATATAAAGTAAATCTTTTCAGCAGGAAAAAATTGTGGTAAGATAAGGGTGGTTTTAAGCATGGGAGGAAAATGATGGAAGAAGAAAGAATCAGCGGTGGAAAAAGAGTCGGATATTTTTTCCTGTCCCTTACCCCGATGGCGGCAAGCTTTATCTTACAAGTTATTATGGTAATTCCGTTTGTTATTTTCGCATTTGTAAAAATGTTTTTGTTTATGCAACAGAATCCGCTTGCAACTCAGGATGAAGCAATGGTAATCTACATGGAAGCTTATTTGAATCGTGCGGCTGCGGCTACTTTATGCTATCATTTGGCAAGCCTTCCGGTTTTCGGGCTATGGTATTACTTTGGCTGCAAAAAACCAAAGCTGAAACAGTCCCTGAAAAACGTTTCAGGAAAGGCTGTGGCGATAGCGGTTTTGGGTGGCGTGGTAATGTGTCTGCTCTCAGAAGGAATGGTCGGGGCGGAACAGTTTATCGTTCCCAATCTGGTGGAGAAGTATATGGAATTGATGGAGGCGGCAGGGATTGGTGTGAATGTACTGACAATTATTGCTGCCGTAATCATAGCGCCTGTCGGGGAAGAAATTATATGCAGAGGTATAACGCTGTATTATGCCAAGAAAGCGCTTCCGCGGTTCTGGATGGCAAATATTCTGCAGGCTGTGATGTTTGGCGTTATGCACGCAAACTGGATTCAGGGACTTTACGCTTTTGCCATAGGCCTGATGTTGGGATATCTGACAGAAAGATATCATTCGCTGATACCGGCAATGATACTGCACTTTGTCGTGAATTTTTCCAGTACCGTCTGGGTGGAAAAGGTGTTCGGGGGATGGTTCCCGGATGAATTATATGCCTATTTGATTTTGTTTTTAGTAATGCTGGCTGCCGCAGTCGGGCTTGTACTGTGGGGAGGTCCGGTTAAATCGCAGGAAAAGGCAGACAAAACAGCGATGGATTCTTAGTCAAACGTACTCTTTTGTGCTCGCTTTTATGCAGGGCAAAAAGAGTACGTTTTTATATTGTAATTTAATAAATTCTTAAGGTGACTATACCATATATATGGGCTATAATAGAAAATGGAGCATGGGATACTACAATATCATGTAAATAGAAATAAATAAAGAGAGGATAAGGGATGAAAAAGAAAAATGTGTTTATCAGGATACTGTCAGTTTGTCTGTCATCAGTAATGGCGTTCAGTCTTGCTGCCTGTGGCAACAATCAGCCGCAGGAAGATGATAACCAGCAAGTTACTGACAGTACATATGTGTATGTGCCGGAATACCATGGGCTTAATTCGGAAGAAGAAACTTACATGGGTAATTTTTTGGTAGTGCAAAACCGGTTGTATTTTGAAAAAACCACATATTCGGAAACAAACAGGGAATTTAGTTATCAGTATCTGGATTTGTCCAATCCTGAAGGGGAGCATGTTACGGTTTATAAGGAGGATGACTCCCAACAGGAAGAAGGCTTTAGCAGCAGCATCAATGCGATATTTCCTGACGGTACGGACGGCGTGGTGTTAATTGTCAGGAAAAGTCCGGTGTTGGACTGGGAAACTGCTACGGAAGCGGATTACCAGAGGGTACAGAGAGAAACTGTCTACATCATGAAACATTTTGCTGGGGACGGTACGGAAACCTTCAATGTTGACATTACAGATTATGTTCGGATGGATACGGAAAACAATTATATTCAGTATTCTATTTCAGACGCGGACGGCAGGATATATGTCAGCAACGGCAATTCCTATATATGGGTTTTCGATAAGGAAGGCAACCATGAAAATACGGTACAGCTTGCATCAAATCCGGGGTTTGGCGGATATATCAATTCGATGGGCGTGCTGGGGGACGGCAGGGCGGCTTTTATGTCCGATGGACCCGAAGGCATGTATATAGCGGCTTATAATGCGGATAAAAAGGATTTTTCCGACACTTACAGCAATCTTCCGCCACAAAGCTGGAACAGTGGGCTGACGCCGGGATTTGAAGGCGGCGTGCTCATAAGCGCCCAGAATGCATTGTACGAATATGATTTGGAAACCCAGACATATAAAGAAATCCTCAAGTGGATGGACTGCGACATGCATCCGGATTATGTGAGGTATGCCGCTGCTATGCCGGATGGCAACGTTATAGCTTATTATGAGGAGTGGGGCGGTACCAACGAGCAGAGTATTGTGCAGGTGAAAAAGACGCCGGCTTCGGAAGTGGTGCAAAAACAGGTTATTACGCTGGGATGCATGTCGATGAGCCAGAGCCTGCAGTCATCGGTGATAAGCTTCAACAAAAACAATCCCGAGTATAAGATTGAGGTGAAGGATTATTCTGCTTCCATTGACTGGTCATCCGAGGATTTCGCGAAATCCTTTGAGGATGCAAGTAACCGTTTTTATAATGATATTTTAACCGGTAATGCGCCGGATTTGTTTGTAGAATCAGATATAAACCTGAAGCAGTTTGCGACAATGGGAGTTATTGAAGATTTGACGCCATACCTTGAAAACAGTTCGGTGGTAAAGAAAAGCGATTTGTTTGAAAAGGTATTGGACGCATATACTGTAAACGGCATTCTCTGTACCATTCCGGACAGCTTTACGGTAAGTACTCTGGTTGGCAGGACTTCCGAATTGGGGGAAGAGCCGGGATGGACGATGGAAGAAATGATTGCTTATGCCGACCAGAATCCCGAAGCAATAATTTTTCCTTATGCAAGCCGTGATACAGTACTTATGTATTGTCTGATGTTTAATTTTGATTCTTATGTAAATTGGGAGACAGGGGAATGCGCCTTTGATTCTGATGAGTTTAAATTATTGTTGGAATTTGCGGCACGGTATGGTGAAGAGGTGGACTATAATGTGTCCGAACCGAAGCTTTTGGCCAACCATGAGGCGTTGTTGAGTATGATGTCATTTTCGGATGTGCAGGATTGGCAGCTTATGGAAATGATGTTTAATGAACCCATCACTGCCATAGGATTTCCTGCGGCAGGCTCCACAGGCATCATGGCAGACGGTAGTAACGGTTTTTGTATCAGCGCTACTTCCCAAAATAAAGAAGCAGCGTGGGCGTTTATAGAATCCCTGCTTACAGAAGAAGCGCAGAAAAACACGAGGTTTAAGTGGGGCTTCCCGATTCGGAAATCCGTCTATGACGAGATTTTGGAAGAAGCCATGAAGCCGGATTATATGTTGGATGAGGAGGGAAATCCCGTACTGGATGAGAACGGTAATCCTATTGAGATTTCCCACCACAGTTATGGATATGATGATATAACGTTTGAACTTTTGGCTGTTACGCAGGAAGAGGCGGACCAGATTGCCGAATTATTTGACAGGATAGGCGGCACGGCCACTTACAACGAGCAGCTAATGAGTATTATTCGCGAAGAGCTGGAGCCTTACTTTGCAGGGCAGAAGTCCGTGGAGGAAGTAACAGACGCCATTCAGGGAAGAATCAAATTGTATGTGGATGAAAACAGGTAGCTGTTTTCCATAGATGGGAGAGTTTAGTTTTGCATAAAGAGAAGAAATCAGGCAGGAAAAAGACAAGGGCAAGCAAGACATTGCGCAAACAAAAGGTAGGTTCGGGGCTGTATCTGGCCCCGAGCCTGATTGGAGTGCTGCTCTTTTATATTATTCCGTTTGTGGTGGTTATTTTCTATTCTATGGTAGATAATCCCATTGCCAAAAATTTTGTTTTTATGGATAATTACAATAGAGTCATTCAAAATGAAGCGTTTAAGACAGGTGTAATTAATACGGCTACTTTTTCGGCGGTTGCAGTACCGCTTGCAGTAGTGTTGTCCTTGATTCTGGCTATGGTGCTGGATACCAAACTGCCTTTCAGAAGCCAGTTCAGGACGTTCTTCTTAAGTCCCCTTATGGTGCCGGTGGCTTCCATTGTTTTGATTTGGCAGGTGCTTTTCCACTACAACGGCGCCATCAATGAGGTGCTGGTAGCGCTGGGTGCAGGCAAGATAGACTGGATGAAGTCCCAGTTTTCGCAGATTGTGGTTATTATCCTGTTCTTGTGGAAGAATCTGGGATATAATATGATTTTGTTTATGGCCGCGTTAGCCAGCATTCCCAAGGACATCTTAGAGGTGGCAAGGCTGGAAAGCGCAACACCTGTACAGACATTCTTTTATATCAAACTGAGGTACTTATCCTCCACGATATTGTTTGTGACGATTATGTCTTTGATAAGTTCTTTTAAGGTATTCAGGGAAGTATATCTTTTGACCGGAAACCATCCATATCCGACGGTATATATGCTGCAGCATTTTATGAATAATGCATTTGCGTCGCTGGATTATCAGAGACTGTCGGCAGCAGCGATATTGATGTCGCTTGTCATGATTGTGATAATCGGTACATTGTTCATTGTGGAGAATCGTTTCGGAAAGGACGTGGAAGGATGATGAGAGCGAGTAAACGTGCTCCGCAGCGTGCCCTTCCTGCGGAAAGAGTCAAAAACACCGCCAGGCGGAAGAAGAGGATACATACTTTTAAAATAGCCATTGCCACGATAGTTGCAGCAGCGTTTGCTATCTTATTCCTGCTTCCCATCGTGCTGACGATTACCAATTCTTTCATGTCGTCATCGGAAATATCAGCCAATTACGGCGCTGTGTTTGCCACGAATGATAAGGGCGGCAAGGTATTTATATCGGAAACCATCAATCTGAAATTTATACCTGATATGGTTTCTTTCAGCCAGTATATCACGGTATTGTTTAAGAGTCCGGAATATCTCTTAAAGTTTTGGAACTCCGCTGTGTTGGTGGGACCGATTGTGTTTTTTCAGTTGTTTGTAGCGCTGTTGGCCTCCTATGGGTTTACCAGATATAGGGGGCGTATACGGGAGATTATATTTTTTTCATACATTATACTAATGCTGATGCCATATCAGGTTACACTGGTGCCGAACTATCTGGTGGCAGGCTGGTTTAACCTGATAGATACTTACTGGGCAATCTGGCTGCCGGGTATTTTTTCACCGTTTGCAGTGTTTTTGCTCACAAAGTTTATGCGCCGCATTCCGACTTCCGTAATTGAGGCGGCTCAGATTGACGGTGCAGGCGAGTGGCAGATTTTCAAGCGTATCTGCCTGCCCCTTTGTAAGGGTGCAACTTGTTCCGCTGCCATCCTTGTTTTTATTGACTATTGGAATATGGTGGAGCAGCCCCTTATTTTGCTTTCTGACGAAGAAAAACACCCCCTGTCCGTTTTCCTCAGTAAAATCAACGCGGGGGAAATCGGTCTGGCATTTGCGGTGGCTACAATCTATATGGTGCCAAGCTTACTGGTGTTTTTATATGGAGAAGAATATCTGGTAAACGGTATAACCTATCAGGGTGGAATAAAAGGCTAGAAGCCGAGGAGGAGGACAAGAAACATGACAGGAAAAAACAGGAGGGAATGGGTAAAGACAGCGGCAATCGTATTTTTATCGGTTATGCTGGTACTTACTTTCTTTTCCAACACCATTATGAATTATTCCCTGCCGGAGGTGGCTGCGCAGTATACCCAGTCGGGAACCATTACGGCAAAAATCCGCGGTACGGGGACAGTGGAGAGCGGGTCCCTTTACAATGTAAAGGTTACGGAGTCCAGAAAGGTAACAAGTGTGGAAGTCCGTGCCGGTGACAAAGTGGAGATAGGGGACATTATATGCTATCTGGATGATGTGGAGAGTGAGGAATTAAAGGCGGCAAGAAAGGCGCTGGCAGATGCCGAGACAGCATATGAGACAGCGCTTTTGGCAGGAGATTTGAGCGTTGGCGCCATGCAGAATGCAGGATACACGGAATCCACTTCCAGTTACCGCAACAAGCTGATTGCGGCGCAGGCAGTGGTGGAAGAAATAAACAGAAAGCTGGAAGAACAGGCAGTGCGTTATCAAACAGCAAAGGAAGCAAAAGAACAGGCAGATTTGGCCCTTACGCAGGCACAGAATAACCTGAACAATTTGAATTCATGGGTGGAATATAACCAGACAGCCAGCGGCAATGCCAATGTGGAGGAACTTTTAAAGCAGCAGGACCAGGCACAGCAGATTAAGATTGCAGCCCAGAATGCCGCTAACAATGCAGCAATGGAATTTTCAAAGCTGGAGGCGGAGAAAGCCGATTTGGAAGCGCAGCTTGCAGCGGCACAGGCTGATGTGGAAAGCCTTGCAAAAGACATAAACACTTCCCTTACCTTAGCAACACTCAGCGATGCGGTTGCCAGGGCGAGAAAAGAAGTGGAGGAACTGGAAAGCAAGTCAGTCGGCGCAACCGTGAAGGCAGAAGTGGCAGGAACCATCGTATCCGTTTCTGTAGTTGCAGGCGAGAGCACATCACCCGAAACACCCGTAGCGGTAATCCAGCCGGAGGGTAAAGGATTTACCTTGAGCTTTTCTGTAACGGCAGAACAGGCAAAAAGGATTTCTGTGGGTGACCCTGCAGAACTGGTAAATTCCTGGTGGTACAATGACGTTACGGCTACAGTGGCTTCCATTAAGCCGGACCCTCAAGACCCGTCAAAAAAGAAACTGGTGACATTCAACTTAAGCGGGGAACTGACGGCAGGGCAGTCTTTAAGCCTGCAGGTAGGGGAGAAGAGTGCAAATTATGACTGCATCGTGCCCAACAGCGCAATCCGTGAGGATAACAACGGAAAGTTTGTCTTGGTAGTGGAATCCAAGAGCAGTCCTTTGGGTAACCGTTATTTTGCAGTCAGGTATGATGTGGAAGTATTGGCTTCCGACGATACCCAGTCGGCAATCAGCGGCTTGTATGGTTATGAATATGTCATTACAACTTCTACCAAGCCGGTGGAAGCGGGAAAACAGGTAAGGCTGCCGGATTAACAGGAAAGGCACGGGAAAATATATGAAGAAAATCATACAAAGACTGTCCCCAAGGAAGATTATATTTGGGCTGACCGGTTTTGCCGCCTTTTGTCTGGGTATTGTATTTATCTGTATCAGTAATCATTTGGCCGGAAAACCGGATACACAGAAAATGGCGCAAAGATGGGCTCCAAAGGGCGGCGCATCCCAGATAAGCTGTTTTTTCTCCAGGGATGCAAATTTTACGGAAGAAAGCATATTATATTTTGAACATGCTTTGGATAAAGCGCTGGAGGAAGCTTCCATAGTCAGTGAATCGGAAAATGAGAGCGCAAGGCTTTGGGCGGATGCCTACAGTGCAACCGGAAAAGTGACCATAACGAGCAATAAGGCATCCATCGAGGTGTCAGCGGTGGGTGTTGGAGGTGATTTCTTCCTGTTTCATCCGCTAAAGCTTTTGACAGGTTCCTATTTTTCCGGCAGTGATGTGATGCAGGATTATGTTGTGATAGACGAAGATGCAGCGTGGCAGCTTTTTGGCTCCAACAATGTGGCAGGACAGATTGTGACTATCAGTGGGATTCCCCATATCATTGCAGGTGTCGTTGAAAGGGAAGAGGGCAGGCTTGCAGAAGAAGCAGGGTTAAATGCATCCGTTGCCTATGTGTCCTACACAACACTCAGCCAGTATGGTACTGATTATGGGTTAAATACCTATGAAATTGTTATGCCGAATCCGGTCACCGGATATGCCAAAAATTATGTAGCGGAAAATATCGGCATAACGGAAAATGAAGTGGAAATTGTGGAGAATTCCACAAGGTTCAGTCTGGCGTCGAGGTTTAAGCTGCTTATGCAGTTTGGAACCAGGTCGATGAACGGGAAGGCTATTATTTACCCCTACTGGGAAAATATGGCAAGGGGATATGAAGACATTTTAGGACTTTTGCTTGTATTTATGACGTTGTCTTTACTATATCCGACAGTTTTGCTTATTATCCTGCTTGTTATATCCTGGAAGCATAAGACGTGGACTGCAAAGAGTGTGTGGGAAAAAGTAAAAGACAAGGGAGAACGGCTCAGGGAAAAGCGGTGGGCAGCAAAAAAAAGGAAAAAAGAAAAAGCGGGAGAACAGGAAGAAGGGAATAAAAAGCAAAAGAAAGAAAAAAAGCTGAAACGGGAAAAGAAACCGAAGCAGGCAAAGCATCTTTTCGGGAAGAAGAAATCCGGGAAAGATACAGGGATTCATGAGGAGGAAAGTTATGAAGAAGTGGAGTAAGAAGGTGCTCAGCCTTTTGCTATCAGGCAGCATGATGTTGGGATTGGGCGCTTGCGGTGGTGACGGAACCAACGAAAGCGTAACCACATCGGAAGACGCCAAGAAGTATGTTTACAGGATGCAGGATATTGAAGTGGATGCTTTGGATGAAGATGCAAGCGTCTATGGACAGTTTTATACGGATGGCAGGATTTATCTGTTGACATCAGAACGTCAATGGGATGAGATGACGGGTCTTGTGGTAAAACTGATTTCATTTAAGGATGACGGTACGGATTTACAGACTACAGAATTGATGAATACACTGATGGAAAACCCCAATTATATTCCTCCTGAAGAGGAAAAGGATGGTGATGGGGGGAGTATAATGCCTCTTGCAAGAGAAGAAGGCGAAGTGGATACACCGGAAGACGGTGATGAAAGCCCCGATGAAGAAACATCGGATAAAGAAACACCGGATGACGGCAGCGGAGATACCCCGGCAGACAGGCAGATTTATCGTGATACATATATCAGCACTGTGGTTATTGATAAAAACGGTGTTTATATGGTTATGGAAGACAATTCCTATTCTTATGACAATAACGATAATTATGTGTCCGAGGGGTATGCATTGACGCTGTACTCTTATGATTTGAAAGGACAAGAACGTTTTCAGGTGGTTTTGAATGATAATCAGGACGAATATATGTGGGTTAACAACATTGCTTCCGATGAAAACGGAAACCTTGCCCTGTTATCTGAACAGATGCTTTACATTTTTGACACACAGGGAAATCCGGTCAGTCAGACGGAAATGTCCGATAACGGCGGATATGTGCAGAGCGCATTTGTCGGAAAGGACGGCAAGCTTTTGATTGTATCGTACAATAATGACTGGACCAAAATGTTTTTGCAGGTTTATGATTTCGGGAAAAAAGCATTTGAAGAAAATATTGACTTGCCCGGAAACCTTACAAATTACGGTATGCGCGCAGGCGTTAATTATGACTTACTACTTACAAATTCCTTGGGACTTTATGGTTATAATATTGGCGATAAAGAGGTAACGCCGCTTTTGAGTTATATCAATTCCGATATGAATGGAAACAATATCGACTTGATTATGGAAGCGGGGGAAGGAAGATTCATTTGTTCTTACCGGGATGAGGAAAACTGGGATACTCATTTTGCCGCGCTGAATTATGTGGCGCCGGAGGATATTCCCGATAAAAAGGTGCTGACTTTGGCATGCTTTTATCTGGATTGGAATATGAGAAGCAGGTTGGTTGCCTTCAACAAGGAAAGTGAGCAGTACCGTATTGTGGTAAAGGATTATTCCAGTTATTCCACGCAGGAGGACTGGCAGGCGGGTTATACCCAGTTAAACAATGACATTATCTCCGGACAGATTCCGGATATCTTAATCTTAGACAATTATCATATGCCGATTTCATCCTATATTTCCAAAGGCATTCTTGCAGATATCGGAAAGCTGATTGACGAGGATGAGGAGTTGAACAGGGAAGATTTTATGACCAACGTGTTTGATGCTTACTCTGTAAACGGCACGCTTTACAGCATTATACCAAGCTTTAATATCAATACGGTTGTTGGCAAGACAGCCGATGTGGGACCTGACCCGGGCTGGACCATGGCGGATTTACGTGAGCTCATGAATAAGTATCCGCAGGCAAGCGTTTTTGGGGATACCATGACAAGGGACAGCGTTATCTGGCAGATGATGATGTATTCGGGAGCCAGCTATGTGGACAAAGACAGTGGAAAGTGTAATTTTAACACACAGGAGTTTATAGATATTCTGGAGTTTGCTGCCCAGTTTCCGGAGGAAATCAACTGGGACGGTATGGAGGAAAGTTACTGGGATAATTACAGCAGCCAGTACAGGGAAGGCAGAACCCTCCTGATGAGTACGAACATCAGCGATTTCAGGGATTTTAACAGTAATTTAAAGAGGTTTTTCGGAGAGCCTGTGACCTTTATCGGTTTTCCCTGTCAGAACGGAATTGGCGCTGTGGTGGATGCTTACGAGCAGTATGCGATTGCTGCAAAATCCCCTAATATTGAAGGGGCATGGGAGTTTATGCGTTACTATCTGACGGAAGATTACCAGAGTAGTGAAGATATGTCATGGAGGCTTCCCGTAAGTAAGAAAGCGCTTTTGAAAAAACTGGAAGAGGCTCAGGAAAGGCCTTTCTGGACGAATGAAGACGGCTCAAAAGAGTACTATGACGATTATTATTATGAAGGGGATGTGCAGATTCTGATTGAGCCGATGACAAAGGAAGAAGCGGACAAATTGTTTGAGTATGTTTCTTCAGTCAATATGGCATATTCCTATGACGAAAACCTGATGAACATTATTATGGAAGAAGCTGCTCCGTTCTTTGCGGGGCAGAAGAGCGCGTCGGCGGTAGTGGATATCATCCAGAACCGTGCGCAGGTTTACTTAAATGAAAGTAAGTGGTAAGCCTCGGTCAGTTCCCGGCCGTGTTCCTTTAACCACTGTCTGCTGAGGGCATAGTCGGGCAGGACGCTTTCGACTTTGCGCCAGAAAGCATTTCCGTGGTTCATGTATGTTAAATGGCAGAGTTCGTGGACAATGACATAGTCAATGACTGCGGGCGGCGCCATCATAAGACGATAGTTAAAAGACAGAGTACCCGTTTGGGAGCAGCTTCCCCAACGGGTTTTCTGGTTTCTTATGGTGATTTTTGTATAATATCCTCCGGTCAGCTTCTGTAATTCGGCGCATCTTCCGGGGAAATAAGATTTGGCGGCATTCATAAAACGTTTTTTTAAGATTGCCGTCTGTTTTTCCTGCTCAGGGGTAAGAATGGGCAGGGTAGTCTCTTTTCTGGCAAGCATTTCCAGATGCTTTTTGACAATCCAATCTTTTTTTTCCTCAATAAAAGCTTCCACCTTTCCGGAACGCACATAATAAGGCGCCCTGACATGAATGGAAGCATCTTCCTTTACCTGTATACTGATGCTTTTCCTGTCCGAAAAGTGAACCGTACAGGTAAGGGAGTTATTCGATTTGGGAATTGATAATTCATAGAAATAAGTGTTTTTCATAATTTCCTTTCCTTAATCCCATTTAACCAAGATGGCTACTGCACCCGAATGGACAGTGACGGCGCCTGCTTTTCCCGGCAGAAATTCATTGCTGATGCCGATGGGAAAGTCGTTTGTCACGGTGTAGGCAGAAAGAGGATATTTCATATTGGCGATGGAAACCACGGATTCCTTTTCCAGCGAGAAAAGGGAAAGGCGTCCGGACATGGAAGCGGGAAATTGTTTTGTCTCTTTGGACGCAGCCATGATACAGCCTTTTTCCTCTAAGAGATACCCCTCTGCGCCATGGTTCTTCAAATAGAGAAGACACTGCATATTGGCAAGCGTATGGTCCAGCCTTCCGCCCAGTCCCGCATATATCAAAAAAGTATGAAAGTCCCTTGCAAGCCCCCACCTTAACGCAGCCAGCATATCCGTATCATCCTTCTCAGGCGCAAGCCGCAATACTTTTTCAGGAAACCTGTCCTCCGCCATTTCTATGGAGGCAGCCAACTTTTCATCCACAGAATCAAAATCCCCGATAATCATATCCGGTTCGATGCCAAGCGCTTCACAATATCCCAATCCCCCATCCACCGCAATCACAGTATCTCTTTTCTCATCAAATTCCCCCAATTTCGTGACACCCAATTCCCCCGCCCCGATGACAATACACCTTTTCCCTCTTTTCACCTGCATATATATAGCATCCTTTCTTTTTAACCATCCCTTTTTGGGGCGAAAAGCCCCCTTTGGTAACTACAATAAGGCAGTCTGCCCAAAAGAATTTCGGCAAACGACCTTTGCACCATGGAGATGAGACTCTAAAATCGTGGAAGCCATTGCTGACACGATTTTCGTTTTATGAGGCTCATTGGAATGCCCGGTGCAACGGAGCGCGCCGAACTTCTTTTGGGCAGACTGCCGACGGTAAACCCAATCCCGGCTTCTCCCCCAAAAACCTACCCCGCAAATTGCGCCATATACAAATCGTAATAAGCCCCCTTCTTTGCAATCAGCTCCGAAGCAGTGCCTTGTTCCAGAATGCCGCCCTCATCGATAACAAAAATACGGTCGGCCTTTTGTATGGTGGAAAGCCTGTGGGCAATCACGAAGGATGTACGGCCGGAAAGAAGAGTCTCGATTCCCTTCTGCACCAGCAGCTCCGTCTGTGTGTCGATACTGGAAGTGGCCTCATCCAAAATTAAAATACCCGGCATGGACACAAAAGTACGTGCAAAAGCCAGAAGCTGTTTTTGTCCGATGGAAAGGCCGCCGCCGCGCTCCGAAAGAACAGAGTCATATCCTTTTTCCATTTTAGAGATAAAATCATGGGCGCCCACTGCCTTTGCAGCGGCAATAATTTCTTCATCCGTTGCATCCAGCCTTCCATAACGAATGTTATCCTTTACTGTGCCGGAAAACAGGAAGTTATCCTGCGTCATAATGCCCATTTTACTGCGCAGGCTTTCCAATGTGATGTCCAGTACATTCTTACCATCAATCAGCACCCTTCCGCCTGTGACATCGTAGAAACGGCTAATTAGGTTGACTATGGTGGTTTTCCCGGCGCCGGTCGGTCCCACAAGGGCAATGGTTTCTCCCGGTTTGATGTGGAAGCTTACATGGGACAGCACTTCTATGTCAGGGGCATCCGAGTAGGCAAATGTGACATCATCGAATACGACTTCCCCTGTGATACTTTCAATTTCTTCAGCGTCGGGACCGTCTGTAATGGCAGAGGGGGTATCAAGCACTTCAAAGATACGCTCCGCAGCAGCAATATTGGTGATAATCTGATTGTAAAAGCTGCTCAGGTTGGCAATCGGATTCCAGAACATATTGATATAGTATCCGAAGGAAATCAGGATACCTGCCGATATGGCGTCAATGCCGATGACAACAATGCCGATATAATATAGCGCAATGGTGCCAACTCCCCAGCATAAGTCAATGATTGGTCCAAAACCGTCATTAATACGCACTGCTTTTTGAAAAGCGGTAAAATGTTCTTTGACAAGGGAACGGAAGGTTGCTTTGGTTTCTTCTTCGGCTGAAAAGCTTTGAATGATGCGGATGCCGGAGATATCCTCATGTACAAAAGCATTTAAGTTGGATGCCTTTTTCCTGAAAATCTGCCAGCGCTTGTGGGAAAAAATCTGGATACATGCCATTCCCACTATCAATACCGGGAGTGTGGAGAGGCTGGCAAGAGCCAGACGGTAGTTTTTGATGAACATGATGGCTACCACGGCGCAGATGGTGATAAAATCAGGTATCAACGTGGTAACGCTGTTGCCCAGGACATCTTTTAAAGAATTGATATCCCCAATGATACGGGACAGGATTTTTCCTGTGGGCCGGCTGTCAAAAAAATGGAAATCCAGACTCTGGATATGGGTGTATAACTCCTGACGTATGGTCAGAAGCACACTGTTGCATACTTTAGCCATGATATACATCCGGACTTTTACAAGAAGTATCATGGTAATATTTAAAACAAACGCCAGCAAAAGCAGGATAAACAATCCGGTAAAATTACCGACACTGATGTAGTCATCAATGGCAGATTCTATAATAAGCGGGTTGGCAAGTGATACGCCCACGCAGAAGGCCATGATGAGCAGAACCAGTATGATTTCTTTTTTATAGGCGAGCAGATAGGAAAAGAGTCTGAGAAGGGTACGCAGTTTTCCTGTTTCCACAGACTGCTCGTCATCTTTATATGAGTTAAAGGGCATGGATTACGCCTCCTTTTCCATTAGAAATTCACCGTATTGTGCCATATAGGTTTCATAGTAGAGGCCCTGCTGCGCAAGCAATGTGTCATGAGTACCTCTTTCGGCGATGCGGCCGTCCTGTAAGTAGAGAATTTCGTCCGCATTTCTGACCGCGCTGATACGGTGAGCGATAATCAGTTTCGTTGTATTTTGCAGTTGCTTCAGTGTCTGCTGTATTTCGTGTTCCGTTTCCATGTCAAGAGCCGAAGTCGAATCATCCATAATCAGGATGGGATTTTTTTTGGCAAGTGCGCGGGCAATGCTGATACGCTGTTTCTGACCGCCGGAAAGTCCGACACCCCGTTCTCCGATTACGGTATCATAACCATTCCCCAGTTCTTCAATAAAACCGTTTGCCTGAGAAGCCCGTGCGGCTTCCCGTACAATGCTGTCCGTCACATATTCCCTTTTTCCTAGTCTGACATTTTCCCGAATGGTGTCGGAAAACAGGAATACATCCTGCATGACGATGGAAATATTGCTGCGCAGTTGTTTTAAAGATAAATCCCGTATATCCGTATCATCCAAAAGGATAGTGCCTTCTGAACTGTCGTAAAGGCGCTGTAAAAGATGGATAATGGAGCTTTTTCCGGAACCTGTCGCACCCATGATGCCGAGAGTACGCCCCGCCTCTAAGGTGAAAGAAATATCGGAGAGGATTTCCCTCTCATCACGCATAAAACTGACATGGTCAAAGGTGATTTTGCCGGAAACCTCCGGGAGTATTACCGGATGTTCTGGCTCCGTAATGGATGGTGTCTGGGCATAAAGCTTCTTTAATTTCTTGTTGGAAGCTATGGCTGCCGATAAACTGTTTGTCAGCCAGCCCAGCATTTCCATGGGCCAGACGATATTTGTGGAATACTGCACAAAAGCACCCAAAGAGCCCAGGGTGAAGTTTTGGTAAATGCAGAAGTAGCCTCCTGCCAGCAGTACAAGCAGTGGAAGCAATTTGCTGACCAGAGAAAATAGCGGGTGATATTTAACAAAAACTCTTGACTGCTCCATGTTTAAATCGTAATAACGCTTGTTATGTGATAAAAACTTCTGGATTTCATATTTCTCTCGGGCAAAAGCCTTTACTGTTCGCACACCGGTAAGGTTTTCCTCGGCTACGGTGTTTAACTCGGCGTTTTCTTCGCTGATGGCTTCATAGACTTTGTCCAGCTTTTTCTCCAGATAAATGGCAAGCGCTGCGCAGACGGCCATGCAGACGGTTGGAATAACGGCGAGTTTCCAGTTTATACGGTACATGCAGAACAGTATCAGGGAAGTGTGGACAACCACTTCAATGGTCAGCATGCTTACATAAGTCACGCCGTCCCAGATACGGTCCACATCATCCTTGATACGCGACATCAGTTCGCCGGTGCCGGTGCGGTCAAAAAAGTCTGCGGACAGGCCTTGGATATGAGTAAAGACATCTTTTCTCATATTGGCGGCAATGCGCGCTCCGGTCACATCAAAAAGATATTCCTTGACGTAGCCGAAAATGAATCGGCCGATACCGATAGCGAGAATGCCGAGCAAAATGCCCTTTAATGCGCCAAGATTTCCGTTTCCTATGACATCATCAATAATCTCCCTGGTTAAAAGCGGGGAGAGCATATCCAGTGCGACGCTTACCACAAGACCGAAAACGGCAAGAAGATAAGCGGGCAGGTGTTCCCATATATGTTTTCTTAACTTTTTCATAATAGCCTAATCCTCCCTGTTCAATCGGATGGTTACAGATAAAAATAGCCCGCGGCAGAAACCGCGGGCATATCATCATAAAATAATAGTTATGGAAAACTCCTCGCTACAAATTCATGATTCCTGTATATGTCCTTTTGAGGTAACTGCTTGTAAAATATCTGTTGTAATGATACTGCCTGTTGATTTGGATGATTTTATTTTTTGAAACATCACGGTTACCTCCTTTCCATTTGACTTGTTAACACCAACTGCATTTTACCTTACGCCATAAAATGGTAATTGTCAAGCATATTTTTTATCCACATTGATAACGGCAAAAAAGCAGGGGTTCATTTCTTTTACATGGTTCTGAAGCCGCAAGCAGACTTCCTCGTCGCTTATTCGGAAGTGATAGGGAATCAGAACATCAAAAATGATATTGGTATGGGTCGGTCCTTTTACTACCCGGAAATCATGCAGGGACAACTCGCTGTCCAGGTCAGACAGAAAACATGACACCTGTTCTTTTAACATGATTACTTCAGGGTCATCCATGCAGACAGGGTCCATATGTATGACGGCATTGCATTTTAACCGGCTTTGCAAATCACGTTCAATATTGTCAATCATATCATGCAGGTGTATGATATCCCCGTTTGCGGGTACTTCCGCATGAAGGGAAATCATTACGCGTCCGGGGCCGTAATTATGGACCAGCAAATCGTGGATGCCGATTATTTCCTCATAGGACATCACAATTTTTTCGATTTCTTTTACAAATGCCGGTTCGGGCGCCTGCCCCAGAAGAGGATTTAAAGTATCCCTTGCGGAAGAAAAGCCGGTATAAAAAATGAAAAGGCCCACCAGAATACCGCATACGGCATCCAGTTTGAGACCGGTAAAATGTGCGAGCAGTGTGGTGGCAAGTACGACTGTGGTGGACAGTGTATCGCTTAAACTGTCGGAAGCCGTAGCCATCATGGCTTCGCTGTGGATTTTTTTGCTGATGGAGCGGTTATACAAAAACATATAACACTTGACGGCAATGGAAACCAGAAGAATCACGATGATAACGGGATTCCAGACGATATCCTCCGGGTGAAACAGCTTGCCGACGGAAGTCTTCACCAGTTCAAATGCCATAATCAGTATAGCGGCGGAAACAGCAAGACCGGAAAGATATTCCATGCGCCCGTGGCCGAACGGGTGCTGGGGGTCCGGTTTCTGTCCCGCCAGCTTAAACCCAATCAGGGTAATAACGGAAGACCCCGCATCTGACAGATTGTTAAAGGCATCCGCCGTAATGGCAATGGAACTGCTGATAAGGCCCGCAAAAAATTTCCCGGCAAAAAGCAGCAGATTAAAAAAAATTCCCACGCCCCCGCTTAAAATCCCATACGCCTTCCGCACATCCGGCGAATCGACATCATCCTTGTTTTTTATAAATAAATTAGCCAATAAAGTAATCATAAACATATCTCCCGGATAAAATATAGATGTTTACTAATTTTAATATGTTTTATAGGAAAATGCAATTACCTAAATTTTTAAGTTTCCGTATTTTGCATGGCGGCAGCCGGAGCGTGTATTTGATTCCATAAAGGACCGTGTAAAAACGCTGGTACTTAGAGGTTGTTTTATAACCTCTTATGTACCACTGCGTTTTTACCCGAGTGAGAACGCGTCCTGTTGGAACAAATACACGCTCCGGCTGCCGCCATGCAAAATACGGAAACGCCCCCCCTAAACAGCTATTTCCATGAAGTTGCTATTGCGAGTTCCAAAATTAAAAGGTATAATTTTCCTAAAAGTAAAATAAAGAAAAGAGGAGACTACAATGAGTAAAAAAACAACGGTATTGATGATATTAGACGGTTATGGTCTTAACGATAAGACAAAAGGCAATGCGGTTGCAGAAGCAAAAACACCTGTTATGGACAGGCTGATGTCAGAATGTCCTTTTGTGCGCGGCAATGCCAGCGGCATGGCGGTAGGGCTTCCTGAAGGGCAGATGGGCAATTCAGAGGTAGGACACTTAAATATGGGTGCGGGACGCATTGTATATCAGGAGCTGACCAGAATCACAAAAGAGATTCAGGACGGTACCTTTTTTGAAAACCCCGCGCTTGTAAAAGCGGTGGAAAACTGCAAAAAGAACGGCAGCGCCCTTCACTTAATGGGACTTTTGTCGGACGGCGGCGTCCACAGCCACAATACCCATCTGTATGGGCTTTTGGAGCTGGCAAAGAGAAACGGTCTGGAAAAGGTGTATGTGCACTGCTTTTTGGACGGCAGGGATACGCCTCCCGCAAGTGGTAAAGGCTTTGCGGTAGACTTGATGAAAGAAATGGAAAAAATCGGCGTGGGGCAGATAGCCACAGTGATGGGCCGTTATTATGCCATGGACAGGGATAACAACTACGACAGGGTAGAACTGGCGTACAATGCCATGACAAAAGGGGATGGTGAAAGGGCGGAATGCGGTGTCTGCGGCATTCAGAAGTCTTATGACAGTGAAGTGACGGATGAGTTTGTAAAACCGATTGTCGTGGAAAAGGACGGAAAGCCTTTAGCTTCCGTACAAGACGGGGATTCCGTAATATTCTTTAACTTCCGCCCGGACCGTGCAAGGGAAATTACCAGATGCTTCTGTGAGGATGATTTTACCCGTTTTGACAGGGGAGAGAGAAAGAAGATTGTTTTCGTGTGCTTTTCGGATTATGACCCTACCATACCAAACAAACATGTGGCATTCCACAAGATTTCCGTTACCAATACCTTCGGGGAATGGCTTGCCTCCCAAAATATGACGCAGGCGCGCATTGCGGAAACGGAAAAATATGCCCATGTAACTTTCTTCTTTAACGGCGGTGTGGAGGAGCCCAATGAAGGGGAGGACAGGATTCTGGTCAATTCCCCGAAGGATGTGGCAACCTATGATTTGAAGCCTGAAATGAGCGCTTATGAGGTATGTGACAAACTGACGAACGCCATTCGCAGCGGAAGCTATGATGTGATTATCATTAATTTTGCAAATCCGGACATGGTAGGACATACCGGCGTGGAAGCGGCAGCCATCAAGGCTGTGGAAGCGGTGGACGAGTGTGTCGGCAGGGCAGTGGAAGCCGTAAAAGAGATGGGCGGCGTGTTGTTTATCTGTGCGGACCACGGCAACGCGGAACAGCTTATCGATTATGAAACCGGGGAGCCGTTTACCGCGCATACCACCAATCAGGTGCCGTTTATTCTTGTAAATTATGATGACGCGTATACCCTGCGTGAGGATGGGTGCCTGGCAGATATTGTGCCGACCCTTATACAGATAATGGGAAAGGAACAGCCCGCGGAAATGACAGGAAGGTCCTTATTAAAGAAAAAATAGAAGGAGGATGCAGTATGGATGTCAAAGAATTGGTTGCAAAAATGACACTGGAGGAAAAAGCAGGCATGTGCTCGGGAAGCGATTTCTGGCACACCCAAGGGGTGGAACGCCTTGGGATTCCGAAAATGATGGTAACGGACGGTCCCCACGGACTGCGAAAGCAGAACGGGGAAGGCGACCATCTGGGGTTAAATGACAGTGTGAAGGCGGTATGTTTCCCCGCAGGCTGTGCGACAGCTTCTTCTTTTGACAGAGATTTGATTTACACCATGGGGGAAGCGCTGGGGGAGGAATGCCAGGCAGAGAATGTCGGCGTGATTCTGGGACCCGGCGCCAATATCAAGCGCTCTCCCCTGTGCGGACGGAATTTTGAGTATTTTTCAGAGGACCCGTATCTGGCCTCAGAGATGGCGGCGAGCCAGATTAAGGGGGTACAAAGTAAAAATGTGGGCACCAGCCTCAAGCATTTTTATGCCAACAATCAGGAACACAGGCGTATGACTTCCAGCTCCGTCATGGATGAAAGGACGGCAAGGGAGATTTATCTTGCAGCGTTTGAAGGCGCCGTAAGGCAGGCAAAGCCTTGGACGGTGATGTGTTCCTACAACAGAATCAACGGAACTTATGCGGCAGAAAATGAGGAATCGCTGACGGACATTCTGAGAGGAGAATGGGGGTTTGACGGCTTTGTGGTAAGTGACTGGGGAGCAGTCAACGACAGGGTGCCGGACCTTATAGCCGGGCTTGATTTGGAGATGCCTTCATCCATGGGCATGGGTGACAAAAAGATTGTGGAGGCGGTAAAAAACGGAGAACTGGACGAAGCAGTGCTTGACAGGGCTGTGGAGCGGATTCTGGATGTCCTGTACCGTTATGAAGAAAACAGGGATAAAAATGCCGTTTTCCATTATGAAGAAGACCATGCTTTGGCGAGAAAGATTGCGTCAGAATGTATGGTGCTGTTAAAAAATGACGGTGTTCTTCCCTTAAAAGAAGAGGAGCAGGCAGTATTTATCGGTGCATTTGCAGAGCATCCCCGGTATCAGGGAGGCGGCAGCTCCCATATCAATGCATGGAGGGTGGATTCTGCCCTGGAGATGGCAAAAGAGTATCCTGTTGTGTATGAAAAGGGCTTTGATATAAAGGAGGACAGGATAGACGAAACACTGTTAAACAGGGCCGTGGAAGCGGCAAAGAAGGCAAAAACGGCTGTTATTTTTGCCGGACTGCCGGATGCATTTGAATCGGAAGGCTATGACAGGAAACATATGAGGCTGCCGGACTGCCAGAACCGGCTGATTGAAGCAGTCTGTGAAGTGAATGAAAATGTGGTGGTCATCCTGCACAACGGTTCTCCCGTGGAGATGCCCTGGGTAAGCAAAGTAAAAGGGATTCTCGAAGCTTATCTGGGAGGACAGGCGGTTGGCAGTGCGGTTATGGATGTGCTCTACGGAAAAGTAAATCCCAGCGGACATCTGGCGGAGACATTTCCGGTAAAATTACAGGATAATCCTTCCTATCTGTTTTATACAGGAGAGGGAGACAAAGTGGAGTACAGGGAAGGCGTATTTGTGGGATACCGCTATTATGATAAGAAGGAAATGGATGTTTTGTTCCCCTTCGGACACGGATTGAGCTATACAACTTTTTCCTATTCCAATATGCAGCTGGACAAAACTGCCATAAAAGACACCGAATCCGTAACAGTCAGCGTGGATGTGACGAATACGGGTAATGTTTCCGGAAAAGAAGTGGTGCAGCTCTATGTCTGTCCCCCTGCCGGTGAAGTGATTCGTCCCGTAAAGGAATTGAAGGGGTTTGAAAAAGTGGCGCTTATGCCGGGAGAAACAAAGACGGTTACTTTTACGCTGGGCAAACGTGCCTTTGCATACTATGACTGTGATATCAAAGATTTTTATGTGGAAACAGGCATCTACAGGATTGCATTGGGGCAGTCTTCCAGAAAACTTCTGGTGGAGAAGGAACTGAAGGTGGAAGCCTCGGCCTTTAAGAAAGTGAAGCTTACCCTGAATACCACTTTCGGTGATATCTTAAAGATTCCGGGAGCAGCAGAAAAAATCAAGGAACTGATGGCTAAAACCCCGTTTGAGGGAGAGAAGCCTGAAGATGATGGAAATGCCGAAATGATGGAGATGATGATGCAGTACATGCCGGTAAGGGCGATGCTTTCCTTTGGCAGGGGCGCCTTTTCCCAAAATGATTTGGAGAACCTTCTTCAAGACTTTGAAAAAATGCAGGAGTCATAACATTCATAATTTATGGCGATTGTGACATACTGATTCTTAAAGGAGGTATGTCATGAGCGCATATATGAAAATTGTAAATATACACGGAAGAGAAATCCTGGATTCCCGCGGCAACCCTACTATTGAGGCAGAAGTGACTGTGGAAGATGCCGTAACGGGAAGGACATATACGGGAAGCGCCGCTGTTCCCTCAGGTGCAAGTACAGGCAGGTTTGAGGCAGTGGAACTTAGGGATGCAGAGCCGCGCTATTTCGGTCTTGGGGTAAACAAAGCGGCGGAAAATATTAACAGCAAGATAAAACCGCTTTTGCTTGGGAAAAATGTACTGGAGCAGACGGAAATTGATAAATTGCTAATCGAAGCAGACGGAACGGATAATAAAGCGAATCTGGGGGCAAATGCCACACTGGGCGTTTCCCTTGCATGTGCAAGGGCGGCAGCGGCATCCCTTCAGATTCCGCTTTACCGTTATCTGGGAGGCATCCATCCCCATCTGATGCCGGTTCCTATGATGAATATTTTAAACGGCGGCAAACATGCCACAAATACGGTGGATTTTCAGGAATTTATGATTATGCCGGTAAAGGCTGCTGCTTTTCGGGAGGCCTTGCGCATCTGTGCGGAAATCTACCATAATTTAAAGAAAATTTTACAGGAGAGGGGACTTTCCACCGGAGTGGGGGATGAGGGAGGTTTTGCACCGGATTTGCCGGACGCCGATGCCGTGCTTTCTCTTTTGGTGGAAGCCATAAAGGCTGCCGGTTACCTGCCGGGTGAAGACGTTAAAATCGCCATGGATGTGGCAAGCAGCGAGTTATACAGTGAAAAGACGGGAATGTATCACTTTCCCGGGGAAAGCAGGCTTAAAGGGCAGGAGGTTGTCAGGGATACGGCGGAAATGATTTCCTATTATGAAGAACTTGTTTCCAAATATCCTATCATTTCTATTGAAGACGGCCTTGCGGAGGATGACTGGGACGGTTTTAAACAGCTGACGGAAAGACTTGGCAATAAAATACAGCTTGTAGGCGACGACCTTTTTGTGACGAATGTAAAAAGGCTGGATGCCGGCATTAAACTGGAGGTAGCCAACGCCATTTTGGTGAAGGTCAATCAGATTGGCACGCTTTCAGAGGCGTTTGATGCTGTGGAACTGGCACAGAAGAATGGATATAAAGCGGTGATTTCCCACCGTTCGGGTGAGACGGAAGATGCTTTTATTGCGGATATAGCGGTTGCGCTGAATGCAGGGCAGATTAAAACCGGTGCTCCCTGCCGTTCAGACCGTGTGGCAAAATACAACAGACTTTTGAAAATAGAGGAAGAGTTGGGAGTCTGTGCCGAATACAGGGATGTATTTGCGGAAGGTAAATAAAAAAGCGGACTGGAACTGCTGCGAATATTTATGCAGGGTTTCAGTCCCGGTTTTTTTCTTTTTATATTAATTATGCATACACATAACAATTTTGTATAATTATGCAGAATAAAGCAGTTACTGACTTCTGTAACAGAGTTGTGGAATTGTGAAAAAACTTGACAAATAGTTGATTTTACGATATTGTAAACTTTGTTAATTGCATATGGTTACCAATTGCATATATTGTCGATTGAAACGCATAAAGGAGTGGGTAGAAACATATTATTCAATCCTTTTTTGTTAATAATGACAGTGTAAAGTAATAAAGTGAAAAAGTATGCATAACAAAATTTAGAAGGAGGATATGTTATGAAAAAGATTTCCAAGAGATTCCTTGCTCTTGCACTGGCATCCGTGATGGTATTTTCATTGGCAGCCTGTGGGAACAAGGATGGAAAAACGCCGGACGGCACTACTCCGGCAACAGGAACTGAGCCGCAGGGCACTCAGACGCCTGCAGACGATACGGCATCCTATACATACAGGAGTGCTGTAGCTCAGGTGTCCGCCAACTGGAATCCCCACACCGTACAGACGGAAGATGACAGCTGGCCGCAGGAATATTTGACAACCCCGTTGTATGAGTTTATGTTCAACGATGAACTGCATCCGGTAGAGGGTAAGGAGCCTTTTACAGGATACAGCATTGTTCCGGCTATGGCTGCGTCCGAACCTGTGGATGTGACCGAGCAGGTAAAGGCTGAGCATCCGGAGTTTAATCTGCCGGAGTCTGCAACAGCAGGATATGCTTATACCATTGATTTGAATCCCAATGCAACATGGCAGGATGGTACGCCGATTAATGCGGATACCTATATTTATTCCATGCAGCAGCTTCTTGACCCTCAGATGATTAACTACAGGGCTGCTGACCAGTACAGCGCGCCTTTTGTGATTGCCGGAGCAGAGGCTTATGCATACAGCGGCAGAACCGTGAAGGTGGTAAACTCCGTGGATGCTGAGGCAATGCGTTATCAGGTTGCCGATTTGGTAAAGGGTGACGATGGCACTTATACCACGCCTGACGGCGACAAGGCATACTTCGGTCTGCAGGAAGGATATGCATGGACGGGCGGCGATGCCCTTGCTGCTTACTATGAAGCAGGCTATATTGAAGAGGAAATCTGGTCTGCGCTTTCCGCAGGAATGAGTGAAGACGGATTTGTACCTGTAACCGACGATACCATGGCAGCATTGTATCAGTTTACAGGAAGCGATGTATGGGGCAATGAGCCGGAAGAACAGCTTGGCTATTATATGTCCTTTGAAACCACCTATCCGGAAGTGGACTTCTCCACCGTAGGATTTTATAAATCAGGTGATTATCAGATTACCCTTGTATTATCCCAGTCATTAAGCGGCTTCAACCTGCTTTATCAGCTTGCCATGAACAGCAGGAGCTGGCTGGTTTATGAAGACCTTTATGAGAGCTGCAAGAAACAGAACGGCGATGCATGGTTCAGTGAGTATTGCAGCAATGTGGATACCACCATCAGCTACGGTCCTTATAAGATGGTATCCTATCAGTCAGATAAATTGATGAGACTTGAGAAAAATGAGAACTGGTTCGGTTATACAGATGAAAGATACCAGTTTGTTGACCCGGAGGATAATGAAACATACCAGATGTATCAGACTACTGCAATCGAGTGCGAGCAGGTGGCTGAGGCTGAAACCAGAAAAATGATGTTCTTAAAGGGAGAACTTTCTTCCTATGGTCTGGGTGCAGAGGACTTCGCTACCTACCGTAACAGCGAATATGCTTATGCAGTACCGGCAGAAACCATTTTCTTCTTTATCTTTAACGGTTACAAGGATGCCATCCAGAACAGGGAGGCAAGCGAAGGCTTTGACAAGACAAAATATGATTTGGAAACCATGACGTTAAAGACCTTCCGTCAGGCAGTTGCCGTAACATATGATAAAGAGTTGTTTGCAAGCACGATTTCACCGGCGAGAACAGGCGCTTACGGTCTGGTTGGTACGGCTTACCTCTACAATGCGGAAGAGGGCAGCAGATACCGTGACACAGACCAGGCAAAGCAGGTGCTTTGTGATTTCTATTCCGTAGATACCTCACAGTATGCAAGCCTTGACGAGGCGGCTGCTTCCATCACCGGTTATGACCCGGAGAAGGCAAAAGAGCTGTACCAGCAGGCATTTGAGGAGGCTCTTGAGGCAGGCTACATCACTGATGAAGACGGAGACGGTATCTGCGACCAGCAGATTAACATTGAGTACTGTGTGGCCGAGGACAGCGATTTTATGACAAAGACCATTGATTACCTGAATGAAAAAATGACGGAAATCCTTGTGGGTACCGGCTTTGAAGGTAAGGTTGCATTTGTGAAATCAGCTCCTTACGGAAATGACTGGTCCAACAAGATTAAGTCCGGTATGTCCGACGTGGTATTGGGCGGCTGGTCAGGCTCCGTATTTGACCCCTTCGGTATCATTGACTGCTACACCAACCCGGCTAAGCAGTATGACGCTAACTGGTTTGACGCTACAACCGTTGATATGACGCTTGAGGTTGCAGGAGAATCCATTACCATGAATCTGCAGGAGTGGTGTAATGCGCTGAACGGCAATATGGTAACCGTGGACGGAAAGGATTACAATTTCGGTGCGGACCTTGTTGACGTAGAAGACAGACTTCATATTCTGGCTGCTTTGGAAGCACAGGTTCTGTCTACCTACAACTATATTCCTATGTTGAACGACGGCGGATTGCAGTTAGCATCACAGCAGGTATATTATGTGGTAGAAGAGTTTAATCCCGTTATGAGTTATGGCGGCATTCCTTATCACAGATACAATTATAGCGATACAGAGTGGACAGAGTATGTTGCTTCCCAGGGCGGGGAGTTAAAGTACTAATCAGGAGCCTTAATATAAAATGGGAAAAATATGCCGGACATCCGGGGGGGCGCTTTTGCGCCGTCCCGGGTGTTCGTATATGAAAGAGGAATCTTATGGGTAAATATGTAATCAAAAGAATTTCATTGATGCTGATGACCTTACTGATTATTACACTGATGTGCTTTATTCTGATACGGATGCTGCCGCTGGCGGAGCTGCCGCCGGGAGACCCGCATACAGCCGTAATAGAAGCGCGCCGTGAGGCAGCAGGGTATAACAAACCGTATCTGGTACAGTTTGGTATTTTTATGAAAGATGTTTTTACCGAGTGGAACTGGGGGCTTAGTGATGTGCTGTATTTCGGACAGGACGTTTCCGTTATTTTTGCTTCCAAGCTGCCCGCAACGGTAATGGTGAATTTATACGCTATTTTATTTAGTATTCCGATTGGAGTGGCGCTGGGGATTTTTGCCGCGCTCAAGAAAAACACATGGATTGACCATACAATTTCAACCTTGACTATGGTATGCATATCCGTTCCATCATTCGTGTATGCATTTATTATACAATATTTTCTTGCCTATAAGCTGGGCTGGGTTCCCTTTTTGATGAAATCGGGGAATGATTTCTTTTCATGGCCCATGTTTGTCAGCATGATACCGGCAGTGCTGTCTTTGTCTATGGGCGTGATTGCCGGATTTACCCGAACAACACGTGCGGAGCTGACGGAAGTGCTTACCAGTGAATTTATGCTTCTTGCGCGTACCAAGGGCCTGACTAAGGCACAGGCAACGCTGCGCCATGCCATGAAAAACTGCATGGTTGTCGTATTACCGGCTATTTTCGGGGAATTTATTGCCATTATGAGCGGTTCCCTGATTATTGAGCGGATTTTTTCAGTACCCGGTGTGGGCAGCCTTTACATCAATTCCATTAACGCAAGGGATTATCCGATGTTTACGATGCTGACTATGTTCTATACATCCATCGGACTGCTGGCGTCCATTGTGGTTGACATCAGCTACGGGTTTATTGACCCGAGAATCCGTATGGGTTCCAAGAAATAGTTACGGCAGAATACGGAAAGGAAGGTGTATGTATGGAGCATAAAAGCAATAGTGCAGAAACAGCATATGAAAGCATACCAAAGGAGAAATTTGAATTTGCCCAGCTGGACAAGGAGCTGCATGATGAAAAGCTGGAGACGAAAACGCGCGGTTATTTTACCGACGCTCTGTTTCGCTTTAAAAAGAATAAGTCATCGGTGGTAGCCGCCTACATTATTTTGCTGCTGGTGCTTTTTACGATTATTGCGCCGTTAATTTCCCCATATACGGTGAATGATAAGGATGCCGTATATATCAGCAGCCCGCCCTATGTCAGGGCAATTGCGGATTTAAATATAGGACTGTTTGACGGGGCAGTGACGCGTTTAAGCCAGAATGAAGCCCAGTACAATTACTGGAGGGGCATTGCCGAGGAAACGGGATACGACCCGCTGCTTCGGATTCTTGAAACCACCGAAACTGTGTCAAAGTACAAGGGTAAGGACAGGATTTCCTATTTTTATAAGCTGCAGACCAACAAGTATTATGATACGGGAGTGGTTTACAGGGTGCTTTCCTATAGTGAGTACGACCGGATTTTAGAGTTTCAGAATGAAACCGGCATCCAGGTGATTTACCCGTATGTGGAGCCGGCTGCCATCAGCGGCATTACGGATAATCCGAACCTGTGGTACCAGGTGGATGCAAAGGGAGCCGCCGTGCTGGATAAAGACGGTAATTTTGTACCGGTATATTCCACCAACAAAGAGATTGAGGGCAGGCCTTACGACAGCCAGCGCATTGAGGGAGATGACGGCAGTTACATTTACAGTGTCCGCAAATCCGGCGCCGTGCAGTGCCGCGTCTGCTATTACAATTATTATACTTTTGTCAACGGACATGAGCCGTTTTATGTGTTCGGCACCAATACGCTGGGGCAGGATTTGTTTTCCGCAATCGGAATTGGTGCGCGGATTTCCTTGATTTTTGCAGTGATAGTTTCCGCCATTAACCTGACAATCGGGGCGGTTTACGGTGCGATTCAGGGTTATTACGGCGGAACCGTGGATTTGGTTATGGACAGGATTGCGGATATTTTATCCGGTGTTCCTTTTGTCGTGGTTGCCGTACTTTTCCAGCTTCATCTGGCAGAGAAAGTGGGAAGCGCAGGCTCCCTCTTGTTTGCTTTTGTCATGACAGGCTGGATTAGCATGAGCGCCCTTACCAGAAAACAGTTTTACCGTTTTAAGGGACAGGAATTTGTCTTTGCGGCCCGGACGCTCGGGGCGTCGGATAAGCGCCTGATGTTTAAGCATATTTTCCCCAACGCACTTGGAACCATTATCACTAGCTGTGCGCTTGTAATTCCCAGTGTCATCAGTTCGGAAACCAACCTTACTTACCTGGGGCTTGTAAACTTAAGCACAATGGCGGGAACCAGTATCGGTACGTTACTTGCGCAGGGGCAGACGGCGATGACGGCTTCCCCGTACGCCATGTTTTTCCCGGCGCTGTACTTTGCACTGCTGTTGATTTCATTTAACCTGTTTGGAAACGGACTGCGGGATGCTTTCAATCCCTCGACAAGAGGCGTGGAGGACTAACTGATGGAGAAAAAATTACAGGTAAAGGATTTGAAGATATCCTTCCGTACGGCGAACGGCAGGGTACAGGCGGTTCGCAAAATCAGCTTTGATTTGGAAAAAGGGGAGACTCTTGCCATTGTAGGGGAATCCGGCTCGGGAAAGTCCGTGACTTCCAAGGCGATTCTCGGTATTCTGGCAGGTAATTCCATTATAGAAAACGGCGAGATTATTTACGACGGCAAAGACCTTTTGAAAATTTCCGAGGAGGAGTTTCATAAGCTGCGCGGTGATAAGATTGCCATGATTTTTCAGGACCCCATGTCCAGTCTGGACCCTATCGTCAAAATAGGAAAACAGCTTACGGAAGCAATGCTTTTAAAGGGAAAAGCGCGCCAGCGGGAGAGCAGGAACTCTTTTAATACCTATCTGGGCGATATGAAGGACGCCATGATTAAGGCTCTGGCAGAGAATGACAGGGCAAAGGCAGAACAGATTGCCCAAAAATGTAAAGATTTTGACAAGTTTGAATATAAGCATCTGGATTTGGAGGCAGCGTACCGTACCGCACATGAGGCGGCGAAGGAAGCTGTGGACGATATAGAGGAACTGGCATTTGAACTGGAAAAGAATGCGGTAAAGGACGCACCCTATAGAATCCGCCAGATTGCCGCAATGGCAAAGCACTCCATTCAGGAATATGTGGTGAAGGAAAAAGCGGAAGAACTTACCGCCCTTGCTTCCCTGCTTCTTGCAGATGCAAAGAAAGTGAAAGGCAAAAAAGACGGATTTGGCGAGATTGTGGACCATCTTCGGAAAACGCAGGATATTTTGAAGGAGGCAGCAGCACTGCCGGAGCCTAATTTCTTTGCCATGGGCTATTATCTGACCTTTGGCGAAAAAGAACTGCCCCAGATGCAGACAGAAGAGTTGAACAAGTATCTGCGGAAGTATCTGGACGAACATTTTATGTTGGATTTTATTGCGGACGCCAAGCAGGGACTGATGTATACGGCAGAGCAATCCAATCAGAAAAAGAAGGAAGCGGTTGAAACACTGAAAAAGTACCTGCCCGTGTTTGAAAAGGAAACGCTTGACCATGCGGAATGCATACAGGCGGCAAAGGAAATGAAAGCAAAGGTGCAGGCTACCATTGACCCGCTGGCGCTGGTAAAGGATAACATGAGTTATACCTTTGCAGCCAGGATGAAGGGAGAAATTGAACACTATTTTTCTTCCATTGGTAAGAATAAGGCAGAAGAAAAAGCCTATGCCAAGGCAAAGGCAAAATACGACAGGCTTGTGCAGAAGGGCAAAAACCCGGAATGGAAGCTGGCCGACGCACAGATTGTAGATTTGGAACTGGTGCGCGGCAGTCTTTGCAGGCAGATAGAAAATCTGATAAAGCATTACGAAGAACAGCTTGCTGTTGTGGAAAAAAGGAATTTTGATGAAGAGACGGTAGCGGCTATTGATTATTTAAAGAGGAACGCTTCCGGCGTTGTCAACAAGGTGACCAAGCAGATTGCAAAGGCAAGGGCAATCAAACTGATGGAAGAAGTAGGCATTTCCGAGCCCAGAAAGCGCTACAACCAGTATCCGTTTGAATTTTCCGGCGGTATGCGCCAGCGAATCGTGATTGCCATTGCACTGGCTGCCGACCCTGATATCTTAATATGTGATGAGCCGACCACGGCGCTGGATGTGACGATACAGGCGCAGATTCTGGAACTGATTAACCAGTTAAAAGAGGAAAGGCATTTGTCGGTCATCTTTATTACGCACGATTTGGGCGTGGTGGCAAATATAGCGGACAGGATTGCCGTGATGTATGCGGGCAAGATAGTAGAGTACGGTACGGCTGAGGATGTTTTCTATCATGCGGCGCACCCTTATACATGGGCGCTTTTATCCTCCATGCCTGATTTGGATACGGACGAAAAGCTTGAGGCAATTCCCGGCACGCCGCCTAACATGATTTATCCGCCTGTGGGAGATGCTTTTGCGGCGAGAAACAAGTATGCCATGAAGATTGATTTTGAGCGTCAGCCTCCTATGTTTCAGATTACCGACACACATTTTGCGGCAACATGGCTGCTTCATCCCGATGCGCCTAAGATTGAGCCGCCAAAGATGATTACGGACAGGATTGCCAGAATGCAGGGAAAGAGGGTGGTTGAGGATGCAGAATAATCAGGATGTATTGCTAAAAGTGGAGCATCTTTGCCAGTATTTCCCCATGGGAAAAACCGAGTTAAAGGCAGTGGATGACGTAAGCTTTGAGATTAAAAAAGGTGAGGTTTTCGGTCTGGTGGGCGAGTCGGGCTGCGGCAAGACCACTACGGGACGTTCCATTATAAAGCTTTACAATATTACTTCAGGTGATGTTTATTTTAAAGGCATACGGATTTGTGCAGGTAAACGCTCCTATCAGAATGCCATTGCCAAAGCGCGGAAGGAATATAAAGAAAAGATTGCCAACGAAAAGGATGGGGCAAAGAAGGAAAAGCTTCAGGAGGAACTGAAAGCGATAGTAGAGGAAAACCGGCTGCAGATTAAAAAAGCATCCTATGACCAGAAAAAATGCGATAAGGAATATTCCCAAAAACGTCTGCAGGAAGTGAATGAGAAATATCAGCCTCTGCTGGAAAAGGCACAGGGCGCTGAAAAACAGAAGCTTTTGACAGAGTATCGGAACGAGAAAAGAAAGGCAAAGCGTACCAGGCTTGTGACACAAATCCAGATGATTTTTCAGGACCCGATTGCCTCTTTAGACCCCAGAATGACCGTCAGGGAGATTATTGCCGAGGGGCTTGTCATTCAAGGGGAGCGCAATAAGGAGGTTATCGAGCAGAAAGTATACGAGATGCTGGAGTTGGTAGGACTGGTGCGGGAGCACGCGGGACGGTATCCCCATGAGTTTTCGGGAGGGCAGCGTCAGCGTATCGGTGTGGCGCGTTCCATTATCATGAATCCGGAGTTGATTATTGCGGATGAACCGGTTTCAGCGCTGGATGTTTCGATTCAGGCGCAGGTTATTAACCTGTTAAATGAACTTCGGCATAAATTCGGATTGACGATTCTGTTTATTGCCCATGACCTTTCTGTGGTAAAGTATTTTTCGGACAGGATTGGCGTTATGTATTACGGAAAGATGGTGGAGCTTGCGTCTTCCGAGGAATTGTTTAAAAATCCGCTGCATCCGTATACCAAATCGCTTTTGTCGGCGATTCCCCTGCCGGACCCCATATACGAGAAACAGCGCAAGAGGATTGTGTACAATCCGCTCGCAGACCATGACTATTCCAAGGAACAGCCTGTTTTCCGTGAGATAAAGCCGGGGCATTTTGTGCAGTGCAACAGTGCCGAGTATGAGCAGTATCTGGCGGAAATAAAGTAAAGGATTTGGATGCATGGACAAAAAGAAGCTTGTATCGTATATTGTCTGGATTTTGCTTGCGCTCCTGTTGTTTGGCTTGGGAGGCCGTTTCAGCAGGCAGGGAACAGGAAGCTTTCAGACGTTGATGGGATATTTATCCGACTGCTTTTTATTTCCGGCTGTTCTGGAAGGAGGCCTGGGGGCATTAAGTTGGATTGCGTCCCATGGCAGCTTTGATATGTTGGGATATGCTTTTTCCCGTCTTGCCAATACTTTTTTTCATTTCCGGCAGGAGGGAGAAACATTTTATGATTACAAAATGCGTAAGGAAGAGCAGCGGGATGGCTTTCTGGTGCAGCCGCTGGTGGTAGGCGGCATTTGCCTGGCTTTGAGCCTTCTCTGCCTTCTGTTGTTTTTGGCATAAGGATTTGCCCGGACTTAAGTCCGGGCATTTTTAAGGATGCTGCTTTTGTTTTTGCATTTTGGCATCCCCGGCGTGCATTTGATTCCATAAAGGACCGTGTAAAAACGCCGGTACTTGGAGGTTGTCTTTAAACCTCCTATGTACCACTGCGTTTTTACCCGAGCGGGAGCGCGTCCTGTTGGAACAAATGCACGCCGGGGATGCCAAAATGCAAAATGCGGAAACTCTATGGATTCCGGGCTTGATTATTACAGGGAATGCAAGTATAATAATCTGGTAATTTTCGGTACAAAGATTATTGAGGAGATTGTCATGAAAATTGTCATTGTGGGTTGTGGGAATGTGGGAACAGCCCTTGCGGAACAGCTTTGCCGTGAAGAGCATAACATCACGGTTGTGGATGAAAAGGAAGAACTTGTCAGAAACATTGCCAATACATACGACATCATGGGAATAGTGGGAAACGGCGCCGTGTACAGCATACAGCAGGAAGCCGGAGTGGGGGAAGCGGACCTTCTGATTGCGGTGACGGGAAAGGATGAACTGAACCTGTTGTGCTGCCTGATTGCCAGAAAGGCAGGAGGCTGCCATACCATTGCAAGGGTGCGTAATCCCGTTTATTACAGGGAGATTGCTTATATCAAAGAGGAACTGGGGCTTTCATTGGTTATCAATCCCGAATATGCGGTTGCAGCGGAGATGGCGAGGCTTTTGAAATTTCCTTCCGCTTTGAAAATAGATACTTTTTCCAAGGGCAGGATTGAATTGGTGAAATACCGTATCTGTGAGGATTCGGTGCTGTGTGATATGCAGCTTAAGGATGTTACAAGCCGGTTTAAAAGTGATATCTTGATTTGTGTGGTGGAGAGAGGGGACGAGATATACATTCCCGGAGGAAATTTTGCCTTACAGGCAAACGATACCATTACCATTGTGGCTTCCTCGGCAAAGATTGCGGCGTTTTTCAAGAAACTGAAAGTACCCACCACCCGCGCAAAGGATGTATTGATTGTCGGCGGCGGGGAGACAACCTATTATCTTGCCAAACAACTGGTGGATATGGGAATTAAGGTTAAAATTATTGACAAATCCAAGGAGCGGTGCGAAGAATTAAGTGAACTGGTGCCGCAGGCTTTGATTATATGGGGGGATGGAACGGAGCGGGAGCTGCTTATGGAGGAGGGGCTTGCGCTTACAGAGGCTTTTGTTTCCATGACGAACTTTGATGAAGAAAATATTATGCTGTCCCTGTTTGCAAGGAGTCTTTCCAAAGCCAAAATTATTACCAGGCTGCACAGGATAGCATACGATGAGATTATAGATAATATGGATTTGGGCAGTATTGTTTATCCCAAATATATTACGGCAGAGACCATTATTAAGTTTGTGCGGGCCATGCACAATTCCATGGAAAGCAATATCGAAACCTTGTACAGGCTGAATGACAACAGGGTGGAGGCATTGGAGTTTCTAATCAGGGAGGACTGTCCTCTTATCGGGATTCCTTTACAGGAATTGAAACTGAAGAAGAATTTACTGGTGTGCAGCATTAACCATAAGGGAAATATATCCACACCCGGCGGTCAAAGCATTATGCAGGTGGGGGATACGGTTGTAGTGGTGACTACCATTACCGGATTTCACGATATCAAGGATATTCTGGAGAAGGATTAGGATTATGAATTATTCAATTATACGGTACATATTAGCCAGGGTACTGGAGTTTGCCGGGCTTTTCATGATGCTTCCTTTTCTGGTAGGTGTTATCTTTGGGGAGAGGCAGTGCTGGGCGTATCTGTTTGTGGCATCCGTCAGTCTGCTGGCAGGTTTTTTGGGAAAGCAGTTTAAGCCGAAAAGCAAAGTGTTTTTTGCAAAAGAGGGTTTTGTTACGGTATCCTTGAGCTGGCTGGTCCTCAGTCTGGTCGGTGCGGTTCCCTTTGTGCTCACCGGCGAGATTCCGTCCTATGTGGATGCGGTTTTTGAAACGGTTTCGGGACTCACCACTACAGGAGGAACCATTCTTGGGGATGTGGAGCATCTTGCGCGGTGTACGCAGTTTTGGCGGCTTTTTACACACTGGATAGGCGGAATGGGGGTTTTGGTGCTGATACTAGCCGTCCTGCCGCTCTCCGGCAGCTATAATATGCATTTGATGCGCGCGGAAAGTCCCGGACCGTCCGTCGGCAAACTGGTGCCGAAAGTAAAAAATACGGCGAGAATCCTGTATCAGATTTACATTGCCATAACTTTGCTGGAAATTGTGGCGCTGTTGATTGCAGGGCTTCCTCTTTATGATGCGGCTACGATGACCTTTTCCACTGTCGGAACGGGTGGATTTGGGCTGTTAAACAGCAGCGCTGCCGAATATTCCGTGGCAGTGCAGACGATTTTTATGGTTTTCATGGTGTTATGCGGCGTAAGCTTCAATATATATTACCTGTTTTTGGTCAAGAAGCCCAAAGAAGTGCTGCAAAGTGAGGAGTTGCGCACTTATCTGGGGATTATTGCGGTTTCTTCGCTTTTGGTGGGTTTCAATATAAGGGAAGGGTTTGCCGGTTTTGGAGAAGCGCTTTTCCATGGTGCGTTTCAGGTCATTTCCATTATGACTACAACAGGTTTTTCCACCTGTGATTTTAACCTCTGGCCTGCATTCAGCAGGATGATTTTGTTTCTTCTGATGATTGTCGGAGCCTGTGCAGGAAGCACGGGGGGCGGTTTGAAAGTATCGAGGCTTGTTGTGCTTGCAAAAAGTGTTAAAAATGAGATTTCGGCGGTTATCCATCCGAGGAGTATCAAAAAAATGCATTTGGACGGCAGGGTGCTATCCGAAAAGGTGATTCATTCCATTCGGGTTTATTTTGCAATCTATATGGGCATTTACCTGATGTCCGTGCTGCTTATCAGTCTGGACAACTTCAGTTTTGAAACCAATGCGTCAGCGGTGATGGCGATGTTCAACAATATCGGCCCCGGATTTGATATGGTAGGTCCCATGGGCAATTTTGCGGCTTTTTCCAATTTTTCCAAATGTGTTTTAATGTTTGACATGCTTGCCGGAAGGCTGGAACTGCTGCCCCTTTTGGTGGTATTTTCCATAAAGACATGGAAAAAATAAAAAATATGTTGTCAACACAGACATGCTGTGGTATAATGAATTTCGATTGATTTATCATATTGAGTGAGAGATTACTTTCCCGGAGGTGTGATTATGGGAGTTTTAAAAACGATATTGACAGTTGTATTTATTATTATATGTATTGCACTTGTAGTGCTGGTGCTGATGCAGGAAGGAAAGTCCGCGGGACTTGGCGCCATCAGTGGGGCGGCTGAAACTTATTGGGGTAAAAATAAGGGACGTTCCATGGAGGGGCAGCTGGTAAAGATTACCAAGATATTGGCTGTATCTTTTATCCTCCTTGCGGTTATACTGAATCTTGGTGTATTTTAACAGGATGAAGATGAGAGCACTCTATAAAAAGAGTGCTCTTTTTTAACGGCTAAGAAAATGGATGCAGTATCGCAGGCACAGCTTGTGATATGTGGGAGCAGAGGTATGAATAAGGAAATAGATGAAAAAAGGAAAAAAGTGATTTGTGATTTTGTGCAGGATGCGCTGTATGTTCCCATGAAGGAGAAGGAGATTGCCTTAATCCTCCAGGTGGAAAATGATGACAGACCGCAGTTGAAGCGGATTTTAGGCGAATTGGTAGCCGAGGGCAGACTGGCACAGACAGCAAAAGGAAAATATATCAAAGGAAGCGGAAAGCAGGCAACTCCCATTATCGGTACTTTTATCAGCCATGCAAAAGGATTTGGATTTGTGGAAGTGGAAGGGCAGGCGGAAGATTTTTTCATTCCCGCCGATGAAGTAAACGGAGCTTTTCATAAAGATAAGGTGGAGGTTGTGCTTTTGCCTGGAGGTGAGGGTAAGCGACAGGAAGCACGGATAGTCCGTATCGTGGAAAGAGGTTTGGAAAAGATTGTCGGAATTTATGAGAGTTCAAAGACATTCGGTTTTGTGAGACCTGACAACAGTAAAGTGGCAAACGACATTTTTGTTCCCGTTGAGCGTTCTAAGGGAGCGGTTACAGGACATAAGGTGGTAGTGGAACTTACTGATTACGGAAACGGGCAAAAAAAGCCGGAGGGCAAGGTGATTGAGATTCTCGGGCATGTAAATGACCCGGGTGTGGACATTCTGTCTATCGTGAAAGGTTATGAGCTGCCGATGGAATTTCCGGAAAAGGTCATGAACCAGGCGCAGAGGGTTGCCGGAGAGGTAAGCGAAGCGGATATGGGGGGCAGAAAGGATTTGCGGGATATTGTCTGCGTGACAATCGACGGTGAAGATGCTAAAGATTTAGACGATGCGGTGAATGTTTCATACAATGAATCGGAGGAAACTTACCGGCTGGGTGTACACATTGCAGATGTCACCAACTATGTGCAGGAAAACTCTGCGCTTGACAGGGAGGCTTTAAAGAGAGGAACCAGCGTCTATCTGGTGGACCGTGTGATACCCATGCTTCCCCATGCGCTGTCAAACGGTATCTGTTCCCTCAATGAGGGAGTGGACAGGCTGGCGTTAAGCTGCCTGATGACGATAGATAAGACGGGAAAAATTAAGGATTATGAACTGGCAGAGTCCGTCATCCGGGTTAACAGGCGGATGACGTATACTTCCGTGAAAAAGATAATCGAGGACAAGGATGAGACGGAGAGGGAAACCTATAAAGAACTGGTCCCAATGTTTGATTTGATGGCGGAATTATCTGTAATTCTAAGAAACAGGCGGAAAAAACGCGGGGCCATCGGATTTGATTTTCCGGAAAGTAAAATCGTTCTGGACAGGGATGGCCATCCCCTTTCCATCATGCCGTATGAGCGCAATGCCGCAAATATGCTGATTGAAGATTTCATGCTTGCGGCCAATGAAACCGTAGCCCAGCATTTTTACTGGATGGAGGCTCCTTTTGTATACCGTGTGCATGACAAGCCGGATACGGAAAAAGTAAATCAGCTCAATGTTTTTATCAACAATCTCGGTTATTATATGAAATCCGTGGGAAGGAAGGACAGAAAGGTTTCCGACGAAGAAATACATCCCAAGGAAATCCAGAAACTGCTTGATAAAATTGCCGGAACGCCGGAGGAGGCCATGGTGAGCAGGCTTGCCTTGCGCAGCATGAAGCAGGCTCGATACAGTACGGAGTGTACCGGGCATTTTGGGCTTGCCTGTCAGTATTACTGTCATTTTACTTCTCCCATCAGACGGTATCCTGACTTACAAATCCACCGTATTATCAAGGAGCAGTTGCGCAGCAGGCTGAACGGGGAGCGAATGGAGCATTACAGGGGGATTTTAAACGAGGTGGCAAAGCATTCTTCCGAAACGGAACGCAGGGCGGAAGAAGCAGAGCGTGAAACAGATAAGCTGAAAAAGGTAGAATACATGGAGGAGCGTATCGGGAGTGAATTTACGGGAGTCATATCGGGCGTTACGGCATGGGGAATTTATGTGGAGCTTCCCAATACGGTCGAGGGCTTTCTGCATGTATCAAAACTGCCGGGAGATTACTTTCATTACAATGAAAACACATATGAAATGATTGGGGATACAACCGGACGCACGTACAGACTGGGGGAAGCTGTCCGTATCAGGGTTGCCGGCACGGACAGGTTTACCAAAACCATAGATTTTGATTTTGCGGAGGATTGGCAGGATGAGCAGGGAAGCGCAGAAACTGGTGGCGAACAATAAAAAAGCATATCATGATTACTTCATAGATGAAAATTATGAGGCAGGGCTGGTTCTGCACGGCACGGAGGTAAAGTCCATGCGCATGGGCAAGTGCAGTATCAAAGAATCTTTTGTGCGGATTGAAAACAATGAAGTATGGGTCTACGGTATGCATATCAGTCCTTATGAAAAAGGTAATATATTTAACCGTGACCCATTAAGGCCCAAAAAGCTTTTGATGCATAAAGAGGAAATCCGTAAGCTTACGGGCAAGATTGCAGAAAAGGGGTTTACCCTGGTCCCCCTGCAGGTATATTTTAAGGATGGCAGGGCAAAAGTGGAGATTGGACTTGCGCGCGGTAAAAAACTATATGACAAGCGTCAGGATATTGCAAAAAAGGACCAGAGAAGAGAAGCAGAAAAAGAATTTAAAATAAAGAAGCTAGGGTAAAGTTTTTGTAGGAAAATAAAATAAATAGAAAGCACCTGATTCC